>Ga0302229_10000070_pt1 | contig 82327 bp, 76 predicted proteins | sample II_Palsa_N1_3_FD_193518 | JGI IMG/M metagenome (GOLD analysis project Ga0302229, IMG submission 193518) | Peat permafrost microbial communities from Stordalen Mire near Abisko, Sweden - II_Palsa_N1_3 | ecosystem: Environmental > Terrestrial > Soil > Palsa > Peat permafrost | place: Sweden... | reverse complement strand
GGCGATATCCATCAACGTCAATCGTCGTCCCGCCAACAAGGCCTCCACCGAGCGTAGAAGCACGCGTGAGCGCGCTTCATGCATGGGCTCCAGTGAACGACAAAGACACTTCTGCAATACTTGGCTTGCGCGCATGGTCAGCAGTCCTCGTCCGGTTTAGTCGCCTTGAAGACTGCGCCATGCGCGCACTTCTTGCCACCCGAAGACACCCTAAGTTGCTGATCTGGCTCTGGGAAATGTGGGGATACCTCAGCCTCCGTCCCCTTTACCGCCGCGATGGTTGGATCGACTGAGATCGCTTCCTTCGATGGCACCCACTCGAATGCAGGTGCCAGCATGAATTCGTGGGGATACCTCAGACTCCGACCCCAGTTTCGTCCGAGGGGACGAATGCCAGACGCCTTGCTCGAGCAACCTCAGACAGGCTGATCGCAAGACAAGCTGATCGCAAGACAGTTGTTCCTCTCCCCTTTGCCGCACCTTTGTCGCTTTTGGCCTGTCGCCGATATTTGGCCTGTCGCACTACGGCCGCATTGTAATGGTGCCGAGCCTGCGATATAAAACCGGAAATCGGTTTTTTAGTAAACTGAAAATCAGGGGAACAAACGACATGCGTAGCATACGCAACCGATACCCGCTGCTGGTCAGCGGCTTTTTGCTTGCCAGCATCCTGGCGTTACCACTAAGCGCACAGACCTCGCCAATCCATGGCGCGCAGAACATCGGAATTCTTCCGCCGCGAATTCTTTTGGGCAACGCGGCCCCCGATGCCGCCCTATATACCACCTATTCCTTCTCGAACAACTACACCACCCTGAATTGGGCTGTATGCGGCTACACCACGGGATCCTACAGCTGCGATGGCTACGGGAGCATGGGACCGTTCGGTCACGTCGGCGCAGCTGTCGAGGGTAATCCGGTGGTGAACGGCAAAACGGTCACGCGTGACATCTATGTCGTGGACGATGCAGCGGGTAGTGGAAGCGGGGTGACGCTTTATGTCTATACGAAAACGGACGAAGTGACCTCTACCGGCGATCTGGTCAGCGTGAATCTTGCACAAACCGTTGCATTGCCTCTCACGGGTGGCAGCAATACGAAAACCTACATGGCTGGTGACAACGGCCTGCTTTATATCGGAAACAACCAAACCAATGGATACGTCCAAATGGATGAATCCAATCTTACTTACGGATTAGGTGGCGGATTTTCACCGCCTACGGGTGAGTCCTCTATTACCGCCAATAAATATGGTTACGTGACCGTCACGTCCGGCAGCGATACCGCCTCCAGCGGCTTCTATACCATGGACCCCACTGGCCACCTGGCTCAAGATGGTGGTGGCGGTGAGTTCATGCTCGATACTTCGAATGGCATTTCAACTGGTAATGGCGACTTCATATCATCTCCAAGTGTAACGAATCCTGCGACGCGCATGAAAAAAAGACTCAATAAAGCAGCGCGGTCGGACGCCCTGACTGCCTCGAGTTTCGTCACCCCAATTGATTACGGGTTTTTCACCACCTACAGCTTTTGGTTTTCATACACGACGATGGACTGGATAACGTGCGGCTACTTTCCGGACGGCAGCGATGGCTGCTATGGCGACGGGCGCCTGGGACCATTTGGTCACATCGGCGCTGCCATCGAAGGTGATGAAGTGGTGAGCGGCAACACAGTCACGCGCAACATTTATGTTGTGGGTGATGCAGAGGGAAGCGGAAGTGGCGTGACCCTCTATGTGTATGCGAAAACCGATACGTTTACCCCGGATGAAGATAAGGTCACCGTGAATCTCACGCATACACTCGCGTTGCCTCTGATTGGCGGCAGCAACGCAAAAACCTTTATTGCCGGCACCAACGGGCGCCTTTATGTCGGAACCAACAAGGGCTCATCCGCAGTTCAAGTCCAGGAATCCAGCCTGGCATACACGTCAATTGCCGGCGCACTTCCATCGGGCGATGTTTCATCCATTACCACCGACGCATATGGCTTTGTCACGATTACGTCCACGGAAAGCAACGGCTCCAACGGCTTCGATGTCTACGGACCCACTGGCTCCCTTATCACGAATGATGTCGGTGGCGATTTCATGCTCGGTGCTTCGAACGGCATATCAACCGGCGACGGCAACCTCATGTCGACTGCAATCAAACCGGATCTTGTCCAGCGCATGAAAGCCCGCTTCAACAGTGCCTCGCCGCTAGGCGCTGCAACGCATTGATCCAATAAGACAGCACCAGTGCACTCTTTGATGCTTTCCAAAGAGTGCGCTGGTGTTCGACAAAGTGGAGGAGTTAAACCACCGGCGTAAGCAGGGGATGCCAAAGTGAGTCGACCGCGAAAAAGGACGAGGACTGAGCCCTGTGCTCGACTTGACTAACTCTGCCTCCTTTGCGGCACCTCTGCGGCAGCCTTTGGGGCCAGAAGCAATCCTTCGGCAACCCAAGGTCATGTAGTCAATTGATAGCGTGATGACCGTAGCTAAATGCGCGCGTGATGTGCCATCCATCAGACGTATGGCGCCAAACGATCAGGAATTTTGCTTCTCCAACGCACTTCCCCGATTTGATCTCGCAAAACGTTTGGTCACCCTCTTCAATCGCGCCAAATCCCTCGATGGGATAGACCTCAAGGCTTCCGGGCGTTAGTTTGCGGCGAAAGTTGCCGCAGACATTCCGACGCGTCTTGTCCATGTAATCTTGCCTTGTCCAACTGACGCCTCCCTTGTCGTGATAAAACTCGACATTCGGGTCCAAGAAACTGGCATGTCTTTGTAGTTGGTCGGGCGCGTCGCAGTTGTTGAAGCTGCCGAAGAATTCGGTGTCCAATGCTGAGACAGTTCGATATAGGGCATCGGGGCTCGCCGAGTCAGCCTGGGTGGCTTGGCCAAGTGGCTGTGCCTGCAACACTGGTGCGGCAACGGCAAAGGTCATGACTGCCCAAAAGTGGATCCTTCTCATTCTTGTGTCCTGGTTGATGTGTACATGAGCAGATTGCGAAAACAGGGCTTAGGTTGCTTAGGTTGCACTTTCTCGCGCCGCCTTTGATTTCTTGGTCGACTGAAGCGCACTCTGACCACAGTTTCGGCATTCAGGTGACGCAAGGAGCCTCCGATACAGCTGTTGGTGAACATTGATGTAGACGATCTCGCCAAAGCAATCTTTTTCTACTGCAGCGCGCTTGATCTCACAGTGGGCCGTCGCTTCGGAGTAGACGGCGTCGAGCTGCTTGGTGCTTCGTCGGCGATCTACCTCCTGGTGAAGGCGGAAGGCAGCATGCCCTCCGCCTTCACGAGTCAGAAGCGCACGTATGGACGCCATTGGAGTCCGGTACACCTGGACTTTGTGGTGCCCGACGTCGAGTCAGCCATGCAAAGAGCAGTCTCGGCTGGTGCAACGCTGGAGAAGCCGATTCAAACGTCCAAGTGGGGCAAGCTGGCTCTGTTGGCTGACCCGTTCGGTCACGGTTTCTGTCTGGTGCAATTTCTTGGCAAGGGCTACGACGAAATCGCAGAAGGCTAGGATCGTTCTCGTGTTGAAAACGATCCGGTATCCCATGCCGTCGCCTGACCCTTCCCTGGCGGAATTTGTAGTTGCGATTCGTCGATTTCAGCGACCCTTGGTTGGCCAGGGATCGGCCCACGCTGGAATGCGCGCCAACACGTCGAGCCAGCGAACGATCTGGGGATACGCGTCCATCGGCATTTCCGATTGCCGCCAGTAGCTCGCCATCGAGGCGAGCTGGAAGTCAGCGATCGTGAGTCTTTCACACGCCACGAAGCTGCGGTTCGCCAAGTGGCCATCCAGGACTTTTGCGTATCTCACAAATTCCGGCACACACGCCTTCAGTGATGCGCTGTCCGGCGGCCCGATACCGAATGTCACCTTGACGACATGTTCGAAATAAAACGGCGAGACGGCAGGAGACCAATGGCAATCGCTCCAGGACAGCCAGCGCAACACCTCGACCTGCTCGGCCAGATTGTGCACGGGCCACATGTCCGACCCCGTCTTGATGCAAAGATGGGCCATGATGGCCGCAGACTCCCACAGCACAAGGTCGCCATCGATCAGCGTAGGTGCTTTCATGTTGGGATTAAGCGCTGCATAGTCAGGCGTCTTGAGCCCACCAGCCATCAAGTCAACTTCAACAAACTCCGCCTTGATGCCGAGATGCTTCACCAGCGCCAGTACGCGCTGCGGCGCCTGTGCCTTGAACCAGTAGATTTTCATGCCACTTCCAAATTAATACGGGCCAATGCCTCGGCAATCCGCACCGGGGCGGTGGGGCGCGCATACATTCTTTCCAGGTAAGCGCGCAGTTGAGGGTGTCCGTCAATCAAATGATATTCATTGGCCCAATCCATCAGGTAGGCCGTCACGCAATCGGCGATGGTGATGGTGTCGCCCACGATGAACTGCCTTCCTGTCATGTGGTTCTCCAATACCGCCGCCATGGCAATGAACTCCTGGCTCGCTGCGGGGATTTCTGCGGGTATTCGCTGGTCTTCCGGGTGTAACCACGTATGGCGTGTGATACGCCACAGCGGCGGCTCAAGTTCCGTCATGGCAAACATCACCCAGCGATATGCCTGGGCCAACTGTTTACGATCCACCGGAAGCAGCGCTTTGTCAGGGTATTTCTCAGCCAGGTAGATGACAATCGCGGCGGATTCGGTGAGCACCACATCGCCGTCGACGAGCACCGGCACCTTGCCGGCGGGGTTGATGCGCAGGAATTCCGGGCGATGCTGCTCGCCGGTCAAGAGGTTGACCGGCACGAACTCGAATTCGACATCGAGTTCGTTCAACGCCCACAGCACGCGAAGTGACCGGGTGGCGGCAAATCCATAGAGTTTCAGCATGATCTTTCCTCTCAGACTCAGGTTGGTTGCTGATAACTAGACGAATGGCGAAGCGCAGATTGGACACCTTCGCGAATTATTTTTTTTCTGGGCGTGCGTGACGCGACTGGCGTGTTTGGACACCGACCACGCCGCCCTACTCTGGGCGGCTGAGCCCCAAGCGAGATTTGACGGCTTTCTGCACCGCCCTCCGGATGAACATGACCCTGGCTACTGACCCTGGCTACTTGCCTGCAAGGCTCCTAGCGCTCGCGGCTATCTACCCGCTCGAGAATGCGGCGAAGGTGTGCAAGGTCGGTCTTGGAAAGATGTTGCATGGCTGGCGGTGCATCGTCGCGCACAGTACGGCGTACCAATTGGACGATCTGCCGACCCGCCGGCGTGAGCGACACCAGTTTCGCGCGCCGGTTTTCCGGGTGAGGATTGCGTTCGACCAGGCCGCGATTTTCAAGATCGTTTATGGCTACCGTGGTAGCGGGTGCATCGTTGCTGGTCTCGTCGGCGATCTGCTTCAAGGTCATCGGCGCATCGAGCAGCCGCCACAGTATGCGTGCCCGGCTGAAGGGCACGCCGGTCGCATCACTGACTTTTCGGCGCCATTCACCGCGGGTTTCCCACACCAGGCCGACCATAATCTGCCAGATGCGATCGGCTTCGCTGCCACTGTTGGCGTGCCCGGTCATGCCGTCGCTCCCACAGGCGCCTCTTCCAGCAAGTGCGCCGCGTGACGGGTGGTGTCATGCGCCCAGCGCGTGTTGGACAACCAGGCCAACAACAATACGGTGACACCGCCGCCCGTAATCAGCCACCAGAACGGATGCGTGGCCTCGGCGAAGCCGTCATGTATGTGCGCACCCAGGATGGTGCCTGCAAGAGCCACACCGAGTGACGCACCGATCTGCCTGCTGGTGGAGGCGACCGCCGCGGCGAGACCCGCCTGCGCCTTGGGCATGCCGGATACGGCAGTGTTGGTAATGGGCGCATTCACCATGCCGAAGCCAATGCCAAAGACCACATACGTCAACAATAACAAGGGCAGCGGCGTCGTGGCCGTCAGCTGAGTCATCATCAGTGCGCTGACGATCGTGGCCGAACCGGAGGCCAGCAACGAGGGGCGTGTTCCATAGGTGCCGACCAGTCGTCCGGATAACGGTGAGCAAAGCATCGTCGCCAGTGCGAGCGGCAAAGTGCACAAACCGGTCTGGAAGGCCGACATGCCGCGCACTTCCTGCAAGTACAGCGCATTGAGGAACAGGAAGCCGGAAAACGCGGAGAAGCTGCATACGGCGATCAATGTCGCGCTGCTGAAGGGTGCACTGCGAAAGAACCGCACATCGATCAACGGTTCGTGACGCCGAGGTTCGTAGACAACTAACGCGATCAGCGCAAGCGCGGCAGCGGCGAACAAGCCGATGATCGTCGTCGAACTCCACCCATCATGGGGACCTTCGATCACCGCATAAGTCACCGTGGCCAGGATGACAAACACCAACAGTTGTCCGACCGGATCAACACGCCGTGGATGCGCTGCCTTGGACTCTGGAATGTAGCGCGCCGCTAGCAGCATCGCCGCCGCACCGATGGGCAGATTCACCCAGAAGATCGAGCGCCAGCCAATGCTCTGGGTAAGCGCGCCGCCGATCACCGGACCTAGCGCCATTGCCACGCCAGCGACAGCACCCCACACGCCGATGGCGCGTGCGCGCGCTTTGGGTTCATGGAAAGTGTTGGCAATGATCGACATGGCGACCGGATTGAGCATCGTCGCCCCCAGCGCCTGCAGAATGCGGAACGCGATCAGGCTATGAATGTCCGGAGCAACGCTGCACAGCAGCGAGCCCAGCATGAACAGCGCCATGCCCGACTGGAACACGCGGCGACGCCCGAAGCGATCGGCCATCGACCCGGCCAGCATCAACAGGCTGGCCACCACCATGGTGTAGGCATCGATCACCCACTGCAGCCCTGATATCGACGCGGCGAGATCGTGCCGGATCGAGGGTAGCGCGACGTTCACGATGGTGATGTCCATCGCGACCATCAGCAGGCTGAGGCAGCAAATGCCGAGGATGAGGTTCGGATGGGTCTTCGCCCGTCCGGTGTTGCTGATAGTTGTATTCATACAACTATTGTTTATTAACAACTATCTCTTGTCAACCGGTCTCTGTCTTGTCAAGAACGACAACGGGGCCGGAGCGGGATAGTTGAACCACCGGCATAGACCGCGCCAGTCACTCGTCGCATCAGATAATGCCTTGCCCCTTTGATTGTCCCAATGATTCGCCAAATAGGTAGGTTCACGGCGTTGAGCGTACGGCATATTGGGCAGTTGGCTTTTTCGGTATAGGCGGCGCCACAGATGGCTTGCTCCGCACGTCTGCCGCAGCGATCGCTGCACGGTGGTGTGTCAGGAAGTTTCCCAAGAGGTCGCCGATCTGATCGGGTGCGTCCAGTGTGGCGAAATGGGTAGAGTCGAGAATATGCACCTCAGCCTGCGGAGCATCGCGCAAATAGGCATAGGCGCCTGGCGTCGTGAAGAACGCATCGCGCTTGCCCCACAAAACCAGGACGGGAATCTTCATCTTGCGCAATGTGGCCTGCCAGGCGGGATAGCGCGCGACATTCGTGCCGTAGTCAAACCACAGGTCGTTGCGCGCCTCGATCACACCAGGGCGCTGTTCTGCGGATATCAGCTGCAATATTGCGTCGGGGCCGGCACGGTCCTCATCGACCCACTGGGCTGCTTGCGGGTACTTCATTAACATGACGTAGCTGGCGCGCCGCTTGTCGATGACGGAGTTGCGCGTCGCCCAGTGGCGTCGCAGCTCGCCATTGCGATCCTGTGCCGAGGGAAAGCCATCCAGGTGGATAACACCGTTCTGGACAATGATCGCAGTAATGGCCTGCGGGTCTGCACTAATCAGGCGGAACCCAACAGGCACCCCGTAGTCCTGCATGTATAGACCATAGCGTGTGATGCCTCGGGCCTTCAGGAAATCGCGCACGGTATCGGCGACATGATCAAACGTATAGCGATACACCTCGTGATCGGGTGCGTCGGAATAGCCGAATGACGGATAGTCGACCGCTATGACGTGCACGGATTGCTTCGCCACAAGATCCTCCATCACCTTCACGTACATGAGCGATGACAGTGGGTTGCCGTGCAGGAACACGATGGTCGGCGCGTTGCGGTCACCGCCCTCGCGATAGAACAGGTGCAAGCCGTCTACCTCTTGCCAACCCTCGTCAAGCGTGACCGCTGAGACGACGGGGGTGGTGCCGCAGAGGGCTAGCAGAAGCAACAGACTCGAGAAAATTTTCATGGGGCGCTCTATGCGATGCGATGGGGTCGGTCGCTCACGGTGAATAGCGACTGCATTTGCGCTCGATCGCTGTTCGGCGCGCCCAACGTAGGTCGTATGTGGAATATGCGCGGTAGTATTCAAGGCCCGACAAGCGCAGTGAAGTGATGATTGCTCACAGTGCGATGAATACGTTTCACCCACGAGAGACTTGTCCGTTAGCGGTTCACCTGTGAGGTATTCAACGATGAGATATGTGCTCCCGCCCATGCATACGTTGCGCACGTTCGAGGCGCTCGGACGCTTGCGCAATTTCACTCGTACCGCTGAGGAGCTCTATCTCACGGCAAGCGCGGTGAGTCATCAGATCAAGGCGATCGAATCGTTTTATGCAACGAAGCTGTTCCAGCGAAACCGTCGTGATGTGACGTTGACGCCTGCGGGTGAGCGGCTGTTGGAAGTGGTCCGAAGCACGCTGCAGCAATTGTCGTCGGTTGGCGAATCCTTGAAGATTCGAAATCCCAGTCGCTTGTCGGTCACCGTACCGCCCTCATTGGCAAGTCGCTGGCTTATGCCACGCCTGGGCGAATTTCTCAGGCAACACCCGGAAATCGATTTCAAGCTTCATGCCACGGCAGCACTCGTCGACCTCGACTCGGAAGAGGCCGATGTCGGGATACGCTACGGAAACGGACGTTGGCCCGGCGTGCGGAGCGACAGGCTATTCGATGAAGAGATTTTCCCGGTAGCGTCTCCCGGCTATCTCGCGCAGTTGAAACTGCGTCGCTCCGCAGATCTGAAGCGCTGTCTTTTGCTGCGCGATGACTTCCATTCTTGGGAGGACTGGTTCGCGAAAGTTGGAATGAAAGTGGGCGATGCTGCGTCGGGCCCGGTCTTTAGCGATTCGGCGTTGCTACTCCAGGCTGCTGAGGCGGGGAACGGTGTTGCTCTCGCACGTAGCCTGCTGGTGGCCGATGCCATCGGCGCCGGCGCGCTTTTGCGAGTCGGTAGGCTGGCTACACCGGCACCAAGCGGGTACTACTTGGTGGCCCCTTCGCGCCGACCAGATACAGCGTCATCTACAGCATTTCGTCATTGGCTCGCTAGCCTAGTCCCTAGCTAAAACGCACAGTCTCTAACTGATCATGAAGAGATGACAAAGGGGACGAAGGTATTCGAACCACCGGCATCAGCAGCGGAGGCGGACGCGAGACGACCGCAAAGAAGGCGCACGCAAGCTGAGCCTAACCACCTCCGCTCCCTTTGCTGCGCCGCGTGCCATTTGTTTCCGCAGCCGATGGCAGCGGCGCGCTGGCTGGCCTGATCGAAGCCAGCTTGTCGAGCGTTGCCGGGGGTAATGCCGCAGCAATCGCGGCATAGCCCGCATCATTCGGATGCAGGTGATCGCCGCTGTCGTGAGCGGGCAGCAATCGTGCGGGATGGCTCGGGTCACGCAATATTTTATCGAAGTCGAGCACGGCGTCGAATTCGCCGCCATCGCGAACCCACGCGTTGATGTGCTGGCGCATGGCATCCTTCGCGGGCGTTGAATAACCGGGAACCTCGACGTTTTCGAACGGCGGTATGGTGGTGCCGATGATACCCAGGCCATGTTGATGGGCTAGCGCGATCAGCCGCCTATAGCCTGCGATGAGATCATCAACATCCACGGTTTCGCTCGACGGCGCCAGGCCGTGGAGGAAGCCGAGATCGTTGCCGCCGATGCGCACGATGACAACCCTGGCTCCAGGCTGATCGAGCGCATCGCGCTGGAAGCGTGCGAGCCCTGCCTCACCGAGCGCGGCGCCGAACTGGCTTCCACGCGGGCTGTCATGCAACAGGCGGTTGCCGATGAGTCCTTCATTGAGCACGGACACGTTCTCGCCGGCTCGCTGCAGACCTGCGGCCAACGCATCTGGAAAACGCCCGTTGGCGTCAGCGGTGGAACCGTCGCCGTCAACCATGGAGTCGCCGAAAACAACCACGGCAAATGCAGGCGGCGACGCCATCACGTCCACGCTGGCAACGAACGGCCACATATCGATGCGCTTCGCTACCGGAAAGTGTGCGGTGGCGGTGGCATTGCCTGGCCTCGAGACGTAACTGGTTTGCTGAGCGAGGATATGGACCGTCGTTGCCGCGGTGTCTTTCGGTAGATAAAGACTCACCGCCAGATCCGACAATGGGGGTATCGCCAGGCGAGCAGGATCGCTCAACACGGTTGCATGCGCCGGCACCACCACGGATGTGCGCCCACCGAAGGTCAGTCCGCGGTCACTGGCCTTGTCGATATCCGCCCCGCTCGTGCGAAGGGCGATATGCGCGGCACCGATCGTCAGCGGCGCATCACCGTATCGATTCGACAAGCGAATGCGTACCTTCGGACCGCCTGCGCTGACGTGCACGATCAGGCGCAAGCTTTGGGCTCGGTAGTGATCCGGTGCGCCGGGCATCGGCGGTTGCGAGGCGGCAGACCATGTGCCCAGCCATGTTGTCTCGGGATGAATAGCATCGGCGCGAGCAACGTTCACCACCATCCCCACGACCAGTATCGCCAGCACCAGCCGCTTGAGCGCGCGCCGAGCCCAGCGATAAAAGACGTGTCCAATCTGGTTCATCTGTCGTAGCTCTTCGAGTCTGGTCATGAATTTGTTTTCCGAAAGACAGAGCGGAATCCCAAGGCATGTCCGATGCCTGCAAGCATCGCGCGGATATCGATCGCCGTGCATGTATGTCGTACAAACTATGCGGTCCATTGCATGATCCGGTGGGTCATCGTCAGCCACAGCGGCGGTGTGGTGAGCATCAGGTATTGCGCAACCGCCTGGCCAGCCATCATGCCCGGCAATCCATAGCGATAGACCGCATGAACGCGTCGGGTGACTACCAGATCACGCAAGATGCCGAGCAGAATCAGCAGGTCAACACAGGCGTAGAAGGCATTTCCAGGAACCATGCTTTCGGGGAAGCGGGCGAACGCCGCGCCGGTCAGGCAGCAAGTGGCGATCAGCATCAGGCGGCGATGAAACTCCGGTCGACTGCGCCAGCAGATGGCCAAGCCGAAAGCGATCGAGAACGTCAGCATGTCGTTGAAGGGAAGGCTCAAGCCCGCATCATTCGCCACTTCCCGCTGGTCATGCCAATGCTGCATAACCAGAGCTGTCGTCACACCAAGAAAAGGCAGGATGCCGCCGAGTGCTGCGCCGAAGATGCCCAGGCTCCTATGGAGGGCGACTTTCGATGCCCTCACCAAGGCGGACTGCGTGATGAACAGTGCGACCCAGCTTGAAAAGACGATCGCATGGATGGGCAGGATCCAAGGCCGAGGCGTGTCGGGGTGTAGCAGATTCCCCCCAATCGTATGGCTGAAGCCAAAGATCACCACGGCGGCGACGAGCAAAGCCATACCCAGGTAAAAGAACCGGTCCAGGGACTTCCGAGAATGGCCGGTCACGAGGTTGTTCCTATGCAAAGTATTCAGTGACATCGTTACCTGCGCACTTTCCTGGTTGTTGCCACGATGCTCGTTACCTAAGGCATTGCCCAAACCGCTTTCCCGCATGTTGTAATCTCCAGAGAACAAGCCGCTGCCCTGCCCGACGATGCCGGTCATAGGCTGCGGAAGTCCTGAAGCCGTTCTGATTTCCTGCTGAAAAACTCTGAAAACCATTTAGTTTCGGTCACCTCCGTCCCCCGAGCCGCATGGATCAGCCTCGAAACACCCCCTTTCGTGTTGGCACGTGGTCAATCGATCCGGCGTCCAACCAGATCAGCCGCGATGGCGAAGTGATCCGTCTGGACACACGCGCCATGCGACTGCTGCAGTGCCTGGCCAGACGTGCTGGCGCCGTGGTGAGCATTGATGAACTGCTCGATCAGGTGTGGGCCGGCGTCATCGTCACGCCAGACTCGGTGTATCAGGCGGTGGCGTCGCTGCGTCGTTCACTGGGGGATGACCCCAGGCAGCCTATCTATATCGCCACCGTGCCTCGGCTCGGCTACCGCATGGTGGCCGACGTCGACGAGAGCTGGCCTTACAATGGCGGCGTTCTGGCCATGTCGGCGTTGCCGGCTTCTGCCCATAGTGCGGAGGGGGCGTCGGCGACGGCTCCCATAGAGGAAAAGGCAGCCGCATCGATCCATCCGGTCGTGCGCAAACGGCGTCGAATCTTGTTGGCGGTTGGCGGCGCATCTGCGCTTGTACTGGCTCTCTATCTCGCGGTGAATCCTTTTGGCGCCAGTCCGTTCGCGCCTGCCGTCGACAAGTGCGTCGGCGTCCTGCCTTTTCGCGATATGACAGACGCGATGGACGAGGAGCCCTTTGCCGATGGCATGACGGAGCAATTGATCGATGCGTTGAGCAAGATCCCCGGCACCCACGTACCGTCACTGACTTCCTCGCTTTATTTCAAGGGCAAGCAGACGACGATTGCCGCCGTCTCCAAGGCGCTCGGCGTTGCCTATGTGCTGGAAGGCAGCGTGCGCAAATCCGGCAACACGCTGCGCATCACCGCACAATTGATACGCGGCGACGACGGCTATGTCGTGTGGTCGAATACGTATGATCGCCCCACCACTGACATCCTGCTGGTCCAGAGCGATATCGCGACTCAGGTGAAGCATGCCCTCGAAGTGTCGTTGCAGCATCCGTACAAGGTCGGCGACGACTGAGCGCAGGGCTCCCGCGTTGGCTTTTGATTTCTTGGTCGACGCCAGTGCATTCCAACACCAGTTTCGGACCGGAATCCCTCAGGACTTCGCTTTCTTCGAAGGTTTCGACTTGCCGGAACTATTGAGAGCGATCGCCTCGCGAATCAGCGCCTTGAAGGCGGACTCGTTGACTTCTTCCCCCTCGTGGATGTCGATCGCGCGGCGTACGTTTCCATCGAGACTCGAGTTGAATAGGCCGCGTGGATCCTTCAGCGACGCGCCCTTGGCGAAGGTAAGCTTCACCTTGTCCTTGTAGGATTCGCCGGTGCAGATGATGCCGTCGTGCGACCAGACCGGGGTGCCCCTCCACTTCCACTCCTCGACAACGTCCGGGTCTGCTGCATGGATGAGCTTGCGCATGGTGCCGAGGGTTTCCCCGCGCCAATCCCCGAGTTCGGCGATTCTTTTCGAGATGAGTTCCGAGGCCGATGGGTCCTGACTTGCGTCCGACTTTTTCATGTTCTCACCCTGGAAGGTCCAAGCGGCATATTGGCGCACATGTCCCGTCCGGCAACTAGTGCCTGTTCGTGACTAAAAGCGACAATAATTTGCACGAGTCCCTTCCGCTGGCCATGGCCACGTGTGGCGACCGTGAGGTAGCGCCGCGCGGCTGACGACCCGCTAAATGTACGGCAGGCAGGTCGTTGGCGTTCCTTTCTCGCCGGCGGATGGCCTATTCGGAGATGGCCAGTACGCACTCATTCGCGCCGCAACTACGGCAACAAACGGCGAACACCGAAAGGCTGTCTGACCCAATAGCCGGGCCGAGCAACCCCTCCAGGTAACCACCGAAAAATTTGCAGCTGGATTGACCACCTTCGATGCATAGCGGGCTGTTGCGAATATGCAGTTGCTCGCCTTTATGCTCGACCTCAACCAGCGCGCGCAACGCAGGGATGCCGATGTTCTCGATCGCATCGTTCAAACCTAGCCTGGTGCCGGCGGCGTAGTCGCGCTCGAACACCCAGGCGCCCGTGCGTTGCCCCGCCAACCAGAGAGACGACTCACGCGCGGCTTCGGGCACCGAACGTTCCAGCGTTTGCAGTCGCTGGAATATCTCCGGATATTCGGTCTCCAGCTTCGGCAGCAGTTTTGCGACGGCCTCTTCGTCCGGGCCCTCCGGGATCAGCTCGATAAATGGCTCAACCACCGCGGGCGCCGATACCGCCGAAGGTGCCCGCGGTAGCACGAAAATGAATTCGGGCTCGGGCTCGGGCTGGGGTTCCGGCTCGGCCGAAACCACCGGTGTGGCGACGGATGGGGACGCATCAGCCACTGCCGCCGGCGCGACAATCGGCACGGCGTCAGTCGCCTGTGCCGGCATGGGTATCGCGGCCGATTGAACAACCGTGGGTGCTGCTGAGGAATGCGGCTTCGACGCGCTTTCCTCAGACGCCGAAGCCGTCGCGACAGGCTTGGGGGCTTCCACAGCGGGTGCTGGCGCGGGCACCTGTCCAACCATCGTGCGTGACGCTGCGAAATGCGGTTTCGGCGGGCCCTCCTCGAACGTCGAGGCATTGAAACTGATGATGCGCTCATTCGCATCCAGCGCCGCTTCAAGCGCGCGTTGTTTGCGCGCGGGTCCGCGCACAACCATCGTCAGCAGCACGCCATTGGCGTCCTGCGTGAAGCGTTGCCGCTGCAAGGTGAATCCGTTCATGACGACGGCCCGGCCGACGTCGATCAGCAGACCCTCTCGTCGTTCCGAGAGCGTCTGTATTTCCAGCTCGATCATCAGGCCCCCCTGTATTCGAAAGCTGGTGAATAATGTTGTGGCGAATACAATGATCGCTTACGTCAATATTAAGTGTGATGCAGTTCTGAAAAACAGAATGACACCTGTATTTTATTGCCTCCAGGGTACGATTCTTGCTTGAAAATAACGCAAGAAATCCTTCCATTGAGCAAGCGCGACAACACTTCACCAAGGTGGTTGTCGGCTACACCACTTACGCTGGCGGCCCGATGAGGTATTCCTCATCAGTGACCTTCTCGAGCCACTCCACTGCCTTGCCATTCAGCGCCTCCTGAATCGCGATGTGGGTCATGGCCGTGGTCGGTGAAGCACCGTGCCAATGCTTGTGGCCCGGCGGGCACCAAAGCATGTCACCGGCATGGATCTCGACAATGGGGCCGCCTTCGCACTGCGTCCAGCCTTTGCCTGCAGTGACAATGAGTGTTTGGCCCAGCGGATGGGTATGCCAGGCACTGCGTGCTCCGGGTTCGAATGTAACGATGCCACCGCCCAAGCGCGACCTGTCCGTGCGCTGGAATGGCATGTCGATGCGTACATTGCCAGTGAAGTATTCAGCGGGCCCTTTGATGGAGGGCAGCGAACCATTTCTCGTGATTTCCATAGTCACTCTCTGATGGATGAAGTAAGCGGTGATGTGCAAGATGGGAGAACGCAGGTCTTCCCTTGAAGCTTCAATAGCTGTCGGCCGCGTGGCTTTCTCAGGCCGACGTACCCTCGTTGATCACCCTTAGTGCATTCAAGCTGCGTGGATAGCCGATGATGGGCAACAGCTGCGTGATGGTTTCGATGAGTACTTGACGATCGTTGCCGACGGCCAGGTTTCCCGCGACATGGCCGGACAATTGAGGTTCACAACCACCGAGCGCCGCGAGAATCGCAAACGTCAGCAATTCACGCGTCTGCAGGTCCAGACCGTTGCGCGTGTAGTAGTCACCGAAACAGTTCGCGGAAAGAAAGTGCTGGATGTGCATCTGATCCGGCGGGGACTGCGCGATCATCGCGTCGATGCGATCGCCGAAGATGTGCTTCTGCGTTTCCAATCCCTTCTCGAATCGTGTGTCGGCCGTCGTTGTCGACTGCCCCGCCAGTGGCAAAGCAATGCCGCGACTCTGCAGCACCTCGTTGGTGACATGCAGGAAGTCAAAGGCCCTGGCCATGCCAACGTAGGGTACGGCTTGATAGAGGATTTCCTTTGCCTCAACTGAAGTCACGCCGACGTTGAGCGCACCGCCGAGCATGACGCGATATTCGTTCACGGCCTGGCACGCGATAAGCGCCGCCAGTTGAACCATCAGGCGTAGACGGACGTCCATTTCGGTGGCCTCGATAACCTCATCGAAACCCCAGTTGTCGAAGATCTCGATCAGCTCGGGGTCGCTGACCTTCAGTGTCGAGACGTGGTTGGGAAAGAGTTGGTCGTGATTGCGCTTCGCGACTTCAGTGATAGCCATCGGGTTGCCTCGTTGATGCTGTTGTTCACTTGCTCGTGAGTGCGGCCAGGTGTGCCGGATAGCGATCGCCCTGCACGTGGATATGGGCCAGGGCGTCGTCTATCTGGCTTAGCTCGTCCCTGTGCAATTCGATCGCCGCGGCGCCGATGTTTTCCTGCAGGCGATGACGCTTGGTAGTCCCCGGAATCGGCACGATCCACGGCTTCTGCGCGAGCAGCCAGGCAAGCGCGACCTGCGCGGGCGTCGCCTGTTTGCCGGCAGCGATCTTGCCGAGCAATTCGACCACCACCTGGTTGGCCTGGCGCGCTTCAGGCGAGAAGCGGGGCACGATGTTGCGGAAGTCGTTCTTGGCGAACGAGGTGGTCGCATCAATCTTGCCAGTGAGAAAACCCTTGCCAAGCGGGCTGAACGGTACGAAGCCGATGCCCAGTGCTTCGCAGGTCGGCAGCACTTCGTTCTCGGGCTCGCGCCACCACAGTGAATATTCACTTTGCAGCGCAGCGACCGGTTGTACCGCATGCGCCCGGCGGATCGACTGCACGCCAGCTTCCGACAGGCCGAAGTGCTTGACCTTGCCTTCCGCGATCAGGTCTTTGACGGTGCCGGCCACGTCTTCCATCGGAACGTTGGGATCGACACGGTGCTGGTAGAACAGATCGATGCGATCGGTCCCGAGACGTTTGAGCGACGCTTCGGCCACGGCCCGGATACGCTCCGGCCGGCTATCCAGGCCAGTCTGTGCCTCGCCATTCTTGAATCCGAACTTGGTGGCTATGACTACCCTGTTGCGGATCGGGGCGAGCGCCTCGCCGACCAGCTCCTCGTTGGTGAACGGACCGTAGGCTTCGGCGGTGTCGAAGAAGGTCACGCCAGCTTCGAACGCCTCGCGCACGAGTTGAATGGCTTCCGGCTTGCCCAAGCCGACGCCATAGCCAAAGTTGAGGCCCATGCAGCCGAAGCCGAGGGCGGAGACGTTGAGACCGTTAGTGCCAAGCGTGCGTGTTTGCATGAGGTGTGCTCCTGCCGAGTATCGGGAAGCAGGTAGTCTGCGCGCGGTTGTTTGGCTTGATTAGACGCTGCAATGCGAATGCTTTTATGATCAGGATTCATTAATCAGCCGGGTCCGCGCATGCCTCGCGAGAACTACAACGACCTGCTGGCCTTCCTCACAGTGGCGCGCGAACGGAGCTTTACCCGCGCCGCCGCCCAACTGGGTGTATCCCAATCGGCGCTAAGCCATACCATCCGCGGACTGGAAGCCCGGCTCGGCCTGCGCCTGCTCACCCGCACTACGCGCAACGTCGCCCCCACCGAGGCCGGTGAGCGTCTCTTCAAGGAGCTGGCACCCAACTTCGGGGACATCGATGCGGCCGTGGCGAACCTGAGCGAGCTGCGCGACAAACCCAGCGGCACGCTGCGCATCAATACCGCCGAGCACGCCGCCACAACCGTCCTCTGGCCGGTGCTACGCAAACTCTTGCCGGATTACCCGGACATCCACGTCGAGGTGATCACCGACTCCGCCTTGACCGACATCGTCGCCCAGCGCTTCGATGCAGGCATCCGCCTGGGTGAGCAAGTGGCCAAGGACATGGTCGCCGTGCCCATCGGGCCGCCGATGCGGATGGCCGTCGTCGGCTCACCCGGCTATCTGGCCACACGTCCTTCGGTGCATGTTCCGCGCGATCTCACCGGGCACGACTGCATCAATATCCGCTTCGTTACCCATGGCGGACTTTACGCATGGGAGTTCGAGCAGGACGGCCGCGCCCTGAACGTCCGCGTAGAGGGTCGGCTGTCTTTCAACAACATCCGGCAGGTCCAGACGGCCGCGCTCGATGGCTTTGGTCTGGCCTATCTGCCGGAAAACATGGTCCTGGCGGATATCGCCGCTGGCAGACTGGAACGCCTGCTCAGCGACTGGTGCCCACCGTTTCCTGGCTATCACCTCTACTACCCCAGCAGGCGTCAGCATTCGCCGGCGTTTTCGTTGCTGGTGGACGCGTTGCGCTACCGGTGACGCCTCAATGAAGATACGGCGTGGCGCACATTTTCAGACCGGTAGCATTAGCTTCGGCATGTCGGCTATCGACCCGAAGCGCGCGAAAACGTCGAGTAGCTCAATAGGAGTGAGCAACATGGGTGCTTGGCATTGAAGAATGTATGGCGATTGACCTATGGAATGCTGTTTGTCCTATGTTTGCTTGGGGGCACCGGCCTGTTCGGAAAGGAAGACTTCTCAAGAACAAACACCGATGGGTACGCAGTGATCGCTTGCCTGTTAATCAGCCTGGTGTTCCCCTCAATGATGTTGTGGCAAGCCCACTCAAATGGATTCACGCCAGTTCCCGTTCCCGCATTCGACAGAGGAATTTCCGGTGGTTTTCGCCGCGATCCGCTTCAATGGGTGCGCATTGGCGCCATGCTTTGCTTTGGTTCGCTCATAGGCAGATTGATCGTTTTACGCGGCGCGATCGAAGGCCAGCCCTTTATGGGTGCATGCCTTATGGGTAGCTTTGCTATTGGATTAGGGGTTGGGGAGTTCATATGTAGGCGAGCGTTCGCTCAATTCATATCGGGCCACAGCGGCCCCTGAAGCAACGGCAGGAGTTCCTTGTCCATGAATGACTGGCAAGCCGGCTATACGACGATCGCCGAAGTCGCGGCCACCTTGACGGGACTTCTGTTCGTTTCCGTTTCGGTAAAGCTGAATTCGGCATCCGACGAGGAACGTCGCTGGATGCTCATGGTTGCGAAGCGCAGCTTCTATGACTTTCTGGCGGTGCTTGCCATTGCACTGCTTTTCCTGATGCCCACCGTCTCGCCCCATGTGATTGCATGGGCCGTCTTGTGGTTAGGCGTTGTGCGTGCCGTTTGGCATGTCAATCATTGGCGTACGCGCCGAAGCCTGGCAGTGCTCAACATGAACTTGAAAGATTACGTCGTACCCATGGTGGCAACGTTGGGTTTGTTCATTGCCAGCATGGCTACGCTCTTGGCCTGGCCAATCGCTGGGACGATCACCTATTTGGTAGCCATTGCACTGCTGTTTGGAGCATGCCGGAACGCATGGCGCCTGATGACGCGATAATTTTGGAATGTGAGGCACCTGTAAGACGCAACCACCTCGGCAAGGATCGACGGGAGCTTTCGATCGATACCGGAGAACTTTCTTCGTCCTCATGAGTCGATGTATGACCTGGCCGGTTGAGGCTCACTAGGGGATGTGTCTTGAATCAGAAGCTCCGGAGAAATTCTCGCATCGCTGTGCTGACCATATTCGTTGGCATTTCGTCTCTCGCTGGAGCAGCCAGCGTCAACGTTTCCCAACTTATTCCGGATACCTATGCAAAGCCGGCAACATTGGTAACCGTAGCGCATGGGCATCAGCTCAATCTGCGTTGCACAGGCAGCGGTCCGCAGACAGTAATGCTGGAAGCAGGCTCACACGCCGACTCAACAACCTGGTTCAAATTGCAACCCATACTTTCATCGGTCGCCAAAGTGTGCGCGTATGATCGCGCCGGCTATGGCTTCAGCAGTGAGGGGCAACTACCTCGAGACCTCGACGCAGACGTTTCAGACTTGCATGATTTGATCCGTGTTTCGGGAATCAAAACACCGGTTGTCCTGGTGGGCCACTCACTGGGTAGCAATATCGTGCGTCGATATGCGGAACGCTACGCCGCCGACGTAAGCGGCATGGTGCTGATCGATCCGCCCGAACAAGATGTAGCTGCGTTTGCGCCGGAATGGGCAAAGAGTGACGAAGCATTGAATGCCCAGCGATTCGCCTTGATCCGGCAATGCGAGGCAAGCGCCGAGAAGGGTGAGCTTGTATCGCCGCCGGCACTCAAGGCATGTGGAGTGGGTCCCAACCCCTTGGCCAGCGCAAAGCTAAACGATGTGATACTTGCCAAGAAATCGAAGCCCGACTTCTGGCGTACGCTGTTATCCGAGCTGCAGGACAACGCCGCGGTGTTCAGCAAGCCAGTGTCGCCGAAGGAAACACATGGCTCGATGCCTCTCATCGTGTTGACTGCTGCCAATACCTACGCTGGGGCCCCTGCCAGCGTTCGCAAAGCTCTCGAAGCTGCCAGAGAAAAAACTCAGGCGCAGATCGTCGCCACCTCAACGCGCGGGGAGCGTTTGTTCGTGGACAACACATCTCACGACATCCAGCTGGATCAACCCGAGATCGTTGCGAAGGCCGTCACCAAGGTTCTGCAACAGACTGTAGTGCTCGACAAGTAATCGTTATCTTCGCGACATACTTTCCGCGAGCTTAGTGAACGCCCCTTTATGGTCGCAGGCAGACGTTGCGCAGGCGCGGTCGGACTGGCACGCTGCCAAGGCCAGCTTCCACCCGAAGCGGACGGGTTTGGAACGAATGATGCAGTCCAGAGCTGGACCATCCGCTACGGCTACAGGGGAAACGAATGAAAGCAGGCTTCGCAACAGTACTGCTATTTATTGCCATGAACGCGGCATATGCACAGCAAGCATCACCTGCCCCCGTGCCGCTTCCTCCCGGGGAGATCAATGCTGCTTTCCTGTATGGCCGCGCGCAGGCCTTTCATGACATCGTTCATGCGCAGCACTGCGATCAAATTGATGCGCAAGCCGTGAATACGATCAACCAACGACTGGGAAATGCTCGCGCACAGCTTGCGGCTCGCTTCGGCGCAAAGGCTGTACCGGCGGGTGGTCAGATGCCACGCCAAATCACCGAACAATCATGCAATGCAATGACGATCGATTCCTATAGCAATCATGTCCGGGAGCTCGAACAGTATCTATCGCGCCTTGAGGCTAACGGCTGACAGCCTGCAAAAAATCCGGTAAAAATTTCCGCTTTCGACCCGGTTAGCCAGACCCAGCATAGATAAGCTCCGTGTGGATCGGGGCGTTGCGTCGGAACTTCCGAACGTGATTGCAGATGTATAACCGGAGCCCACAGGTTCGTGGACTAGATAGCTAGGTGCCCAATGCGACTTGAAGTCACTGACTCGCCGCGTGAAACCGATGAAGCGTTTGTCATCGCTCAGGTTCATGCGTACAACGCGACCTTCGCGGCAAAAGACACCAGGAGTTTGTGCGTTTTTGCTCACGACGATGAGGGGAGCATCATTGGGGGCCTCACCGGCAGGACGAACTGGCAGTATCTGGAAGTCTTGTTCCTATGGGTGCACGAAGAGCACCGCAAGTCCGGTCATGCCTCGAAGCTCTTGGCGGCGGCGGAGTCAGAGGCCATACGCCGTGGCTGCAAACATGCCCGCCTCGATACGTACAGCTTTCAAGCGCTGGGCTTCTATCTAAAGCTCGGCTACGAAGAGGTCGGTCAACTCCCAGGTTTCGGCGGCGAGCATACTCGACACTTTCTACATAAGGCGCTCCATCCAGTGGACGCCTGTTCGAGCCCTGACTCGTCCAGGCACGAGTCGACCCAAAGCTGACATTTCCACGGTAAATATATAGGTAGCGAGGAGCAAATGAATGGCACAGACAAAGCACGTACCTGACGGTTGGCCCGCCCTCATACCGCGAATCGCCGTCAATGATCCTGAGGGTCTCGTCGGATTCATCCAGCACGTTTTCGGTGCCAGAGGCCAATTCGAATCCGGCCGGCCGTCAGAGCTTTGGATGGGTGACTCGCTTCTCATGGTTGGCTCCACGGTCGAGCGCCAGCCTATGCCCGCGTTCCTCTACGTGTACGTAGAAGACGCCGACTCAACTTTTCAGCGCGCGCTGGATCGCGGTTCCGAATCGGTCGAAAAGCCAATGGACATGCCCTACGGCGACCGACGCGCAATGATTCGAGATCCCTGGGGAAACGTTTGGCAGGTTGCTACCCATCGCGGGCGGTTTACGCCGTAGGTCCCCAGGCGCCCAACAGCAGGGTGTAAGGCCGAAATCCAGAATCGTGAGAGAGCAATCATGAGCAAGGTATTTGTGAACATCGGACTTAGTCTTGACGGCTACATGGCGCCAGAAGGGATGAACATCGAGAACTGGGACAGACCTGATTACAAGAACTGGGGTGCCAAGTGGGGCACGCTGATGAGCTGGATCCTCAAACAGCAATACTTCCGCGAGAACCTCATGTTCGTTCCGGGAGGAGAGACCGGTCCGGTCAACGATATGCTCCGCAACACCATGGAGCGTAGCGGTGCCAGCATCATGGGCAGGCGAATGTTTGACGCAGGCGAACGTAGTTGGCCAGATGAAGCTCCATTTCACACCCCGGTGTACGTGCTCACCCACGAGAAGCGTGAACCATGGGTCCGGCCGGGCGGGACGACATTCTATTTTTTCAATGATGGGCCGGCGAGCGCCCTTGAGAAGGCCCGAGAGTCTGCAGGCGGTCGTGACGTTCGCATTTCGGGCGGGGCAGATGTGATACAGCAGTACTTGAACATGGGTGCCATTGACGAGCTGGAAATTGCCCTGGCTCCCGTACTATTTGGTAGTGGAAGGCGCCTGTTCGAGAATCTGCACGAGGCCGTGCCGCAGTTTCGAATCGACAAGGTGCTCAATACTCCCGATGCCACACACTTGCGCTATGTGCGTGCGTAAAGGGCGGCCCGACAACACGTTGCAGGTCGGTCTGTTCGGTAGTCAGCAGTCACAGCAGGATCTCTCAATCGAACTTGACATGGTGCCGATACATGCAATTTTTGCTGACCATTATTGCCGTTCTTCTTGCCGCTTTGGTGTTGATACTTGGTGCAATGCTGGGGCACTTCTCAGCAATGTCAAAAAGGGGGAAATCGATCTCGGCTGTCGTTTTCAAAAAATCCGACATCGAGGATCTTCTCGCCGAGGGGAATGCACTATCTGCGCGAGCTACGGCAAGCGCCTGGCTCCGCGCTCAACCGAGGAACCCTACGGCGTACTTACTTCTCGCAAAGGCTACTTTTCAACTTGGCGAGCTAATCGAGACCAAGCGCATCTTGGAGGAACTCATCGAATTCTCCCCCGATTCCAAGTTTGCGGCGCGTCCGTATCTGGAGCGGATCGAAGAGTCACTAGAGAAACGTCGGCCCCGCGCAGTTGAGTAGGCGGCTGCCAGCCGGACGTGTACGCCCGTCTATTAGTACGCCCGTCTATTAGCTAGTTGGGCCCAAGGGTTACAGATGAAAAAAGAATCGGTTACGGAGTTTCAAGAGCGCGAGATCCGCGTTACAAATGCCTGGCTCGGCGGAGCAAGGTTGTATATCGACGGGGAGTGCCGCGACAAGAACACCAAGCTCTTGGCCAATCCCAGTGCTCCTTCATTGAGTGCTCGTTTTGAGCATCAGATACCGGATAGTCCTCTCGCTGAGGTCTTCGCGGAAGCCGTCGTTACCGTAAAAGCCCGTATCTGCGTAAACGGGAAAAGGATCGCCGGCGACTTACCGGGCTAACCATTCATTCAAGCGGATGCACGTTCCGTGCGCCGCTCTAACTCAGACGTCGAATGTCCGCTTGCGACGGCGGTTTCAACCGCCGCCCGCAGCGGACACCAGGGCAATATCCGCCCCGCACATAGGACCTATCCCCTGTTTACTTGTCTTTAGAGACGAGATTAGCCAACTTGCCCTTCTTGTCGAACTCGCAGCTGAAATTCTTCTTGCCATCCATGCCCGCGTCGGCGGTCCCAGCGATTGTGTAGCCGGCGTCGGCAGCCTGAATCGGTTGCAGCTGGACATAGTCGTTCTTCACGTCGAATTTTTTCGCTGCAGCATCCAGGCAGCGAGTAGTCAGCTTGCCCGGGTCGGGTCGGTCGGAAGCGAGGGCGTGCGAGGAAGTCAGGACAAGCCCGAGGGCAGCAGTCAGGAGCAGGGCGGAATTGCGCATGGTTCTATCTCCGTAAAAGGCACGAGGCCGAGATCATTGCTGGTTCGAGTGTGCCTTGCGATTCCTTGCGGTAGGATGAATCACGGGGGCGGTCGTCGGCAAAGTCTGTTTGAACCCCGCAGTCTGTGCCGGCATTCCCGCGAGCTAGGCGGGAAGCTGAAGGGCTGATCAATTAGTGTCCGCTTCCGAAGCGGACGTCGATAATTTGCTAGATTGTCCGTATGAGCACGGGGAAAGATCGATGCGAGCGTCGCTGGAAGACTGGAACAACGGAAGGGTGGAGATCGAAGTGGGTCTAACGGCCCGAGATATCGATCGCCTCATTACCTTGTTGCAAATGATCAAGGCAGACCCGAGTCAGCACTTCCATGCCTCAAGCGATTTCGTCGGAGTAAGCGGGATTGGTCAGATCACATTTCAGGCTCAACAATCGAATGAGATGGACAACCTGACCCTTGGTGGCCAAGCCCTCGGCGCGGGCGAGCAGATTAAGATCTAATCACGATGTCGGCTTCCTGCCTAAAGCGGACAGCTTCCCAAGAGGCCCCGTGTCGATCCCGAAGGCGCTCATTCGTCGCACGCATGAAGGTGACCATCCCGGCCACCCTTCACGCCAAGGAGACAATCATGTCCTACATCGATGGTTTCGTGATCGCCGTACCCAGCGCCAACCGCGAGCAGTTCATCGCGCACGCCCATACCTTCGACGCCATTTTCCTGGAGTTCGGCGCCATCCGGGTGGTGGAGTGCTGGGGCGACGACGTGCCCGACGGCAAGCTCACCGATTTCCGCCGCGCCGTGCAGGCTAAGCAGGATGAATCCGTGGTGTTTTCCTGGGTGGAATGGCCCGACAAGGCCGCTCGCGATGCCGGCATGGCGAAATTTATGCAGGACCCGCGCATGGAAGCCGCCGCTGACTGTCCTTTCGATGGCAAGCGCATGATCTTTGGCGGCTTCAAGTCAGTGGTTAGCCTGCCGGACTAAGGAGGCCTTGAGCTGCGCGCTTTCAAAGCAACGTCCGCCAGCCTAAGCGGACATCCTGAAGAGCGACCACCGATGTTCACCCAGTTGGATCTTCGTCAGCAAAAGGATGAGCGCTCCATGGACATCAAGTATCAGTACCTTTGTGATACTGCCTACTTCAGGGTAGTTATCGATCGCCAGTATCAACAGGGTCCTTGGCTGCTACGGCCGTCCATTCAATTTGGTCTCATCGGTGTAGGGGGCGCGATCTTTTTCCTCTCCCTTTGGGGCATGTCAGACCCAAATTTGGTTTTGCTGATCGTAGTGATCTGTAGTGTATTGGCTGCATCCGGCATATGGGCGACGAAATTCTGCCTCATGTTGAAATTCAGGAGGAGAAAAGGATTCGGAACCGAAGCAGTGACGCTATTGAACGAAGCTGGGGTTGGCGTAGGGAATGCCGAACACCATACGGTAGTCGCCTGGTCCACGTACCCAGGAGCCGTCCGATTCCGTGATGGAATTCTCCTGAAACGTTCGGGCGCGATCAGGTGGCTGCCTGATTCGGCCATTACCTTCGGAAGCGTGACGGACGCAATTGAACTGGTGACATTGAGCACCTCACTTCGCTCGATCTTGTAACGAGGTTGGTATAACGCATTGCATATCAAAGTGTCCGCTTCCGGCCGAGGCTGTGTGAAAACACAAATGTGCGTTTGACGCTGATCAAGATTTGCTCAAATTGGGGCGCGTAGATTCGATTCTGATGCTCTGACGTTCGGTAGCTCGTCCAGAATTCGCGCAGGAGGCACATGCTTGATGAAAGCTCCGAGTTTTCACACAGCCTGGACCCGGAGCAAACCTTCCGCAATGCACAAAGGGGATAGCTATTGGATAGCACGGTGAGCTCAGACCAAAGAATTCAGCGTCTTGCGCGCGGCTGGGCAGACTATCGACGGCGACAGTGGGTTGCCGGGCTTTTATTTGTCGGAAGCCTTCTGTTGGTTTTCCTGGTGGCGCTGGGGGTCGAACGAGTGACCCACTCTGACAGCCTGGTTGTAGTGCCGGCCATCGCTGCAACGTGCGCGACGATATGGGCCGGGGCGCACTTCATTTTCTTTCGGTGCCCCAACTGCGATCAACGGTTTCATCTCACCACTACACTTCGCTTGACCAACGGACGCAGCTGCCCTCATTGCGGGCTGGAACGCTACCAAGCTGACTAACGGCTTTGCGTGAGATGTATTCTGCGGAACGTCTGCATCCGACCCGAAACGGACCTCCGGGTGAGCAATCGGCGTCCGCCTTTTCGCTGGATCATTAGCCAGACATGGGTCATGTAGAGTTTAAATGGTTCAGTGATTTATGGGCTGCGTCCAGCAAGCGCAGGCAGATATATAACCGGACGTGCGCGTCCTTCTATTCGATAGTTTGCGCCCATGAAATCCGTTGTACTTTTTCTGATGCTTGCCGCAGGCACCTCATGTGAGGCAAGCGCTTCGCTTGAAGGTCTTGGGCCAAGCATGGACAAGGCGCAGGTAACCGTGTCTGGCTATCTGCAAGGTTACTTCGACAATGGCCTTAATAGTTTTCAACTGTGCTCAACAGTACAAGAGCACGATCTCAAAAAATGTATTGATCTCGTTGTCTCCGACGGCTTAGCGCCACATGCAGCAAAGCTACGCGGCCAATGTGTAGTAGCAAAAGGTAAGTTCAGCTTCTATGGGAACAGGATAGTTTTGGACTATCTCTACAGCGACACAGGCAAGGTCGTTGTTTCTAGTTTGGCCGCCTGCAAGGCCGCTAGCATTTCGTTCAAGGCGGACGCCTCCGGCGCCGCTTAACTCGCAAGGTAACGTCCGCTTGTGGTCCAGGCTGTGTGAAAACTCGGAGCTTCCATCAAGCATGTGCCTCCTGCGCGAATTCTGGACGAGCTACCGAACGTCAGAGCATCAGAATCGAATCTACGCGCCCCAATTTGAGCAAATCTTGATCAGCGTCAAACGCACATTTGTGTTTTCACACAGCCTCGGCCGAAAGCCGACATTAGCCGGGGATGAGCGCTGAGCGATGCAAAGCGTTGGCCTGCGCACAACTTTTCACGCGTTGTAGCTCGCGCGAACCACCCTCACCCGCTCGAGGCGGAGGGTCATCCCACTGTCGCGATGGCTCGACCATCGCCACCGCGCTGACGCATGGCGATCACCGGTCTGTCATGACGGCTGGGCACACTGCATCGCCTCATCGCTGCCTGAAGCCGATACCGTGTCGTCGCAATACGTGATTCCCTCGAAGCTCGGCCTGTTCCGCATCATCCGGCACGGTCATTGTTGGCGCAGCCTGCTTGACGAGCGTGAGCTGGGCCGGCACCCCGCGGCCAGCGCTGCGCTGGCCTTCCTGCGCGATGCGTGGCCACGGGCGCGGTTGCCGGGGACACTGGATCGCTGGCGCTATCTGCCGGACCTGTCGACGCCCCGCCTGTCGGCGTAACTCTACGACCGCGTCAATCCAGCCTGGCAAACCAGGCGCTGTACGCGGGTAGCTGCAGTTGGTTGCCGTGCAAGTTGCCCTGCGCCAGGCCATTGCCGTTCAGGTGGTGCGACTTCTCGAACGCAGGCAGAGTGACATCTACGGCCTGATCGGCAAGGTTGAAGACGACCAGTACGGTGTCGCCGGAAAAGCTGCGGGTGAACGCCAGCACGGGCTCGGCGGTTTCCAGGAAACGGATGTCGCCCCAGCGCAGCGCGGGCTGTGATTTACGCCAGTGCATGAATGCGCGGAAGCCGTTGAGCACCGAGTTGGGGACGGACTCCTGCTGGGCCACGGCCAGCGCCCGGTGTTCATCGGGCACCGGTAGCCACGGGGTGCCACGGCTGAAGCCGGCATGCGCGTCGTCGTTCCACGGCATCGGCGTGCGGCAACCATCACGCCCTTTGAACTGCGGCCAGAACGCAATGCCGTAAGGGTCCTGAAGTGATTCGTAGGGAAGCTCGGCCTCGGTCAGGCCGAGTTCCTCGCCCTGGTAAACGCACACCGAGCCGCGCAGCGAACAGACCATCGCGGTGAGCAGGTTGGCCAGTTGCGCGGAGGATTTCCCCCTGCCCCAGCGCGTCAGTACGCGCTCGACATCGTGGTTGGAAATCGCCCAGCACGGCCAGCCCTGGGTCATCTTCAATTCAAGCTGCTGGACGGTGCCGCGGATATGCGCGGCGCTGAAATCGTCGGTCAGCAGCTCGAAGCTGTAACCCATGTGCAGGCGGTGGCCGCTGGTGTATTCGGCCATCGTTGCGAGTGAATCTTCGGAGGAAATTTCGCCGAGCGCAGCGACGTCCGGGTAGCGATCCATCAAGCCGCGCAGCTCACCCAGGAACGCCAGGTTTTCCGGCTGGGTGTTGTTGTAGTAGTGGTACTGGAAGGCGTACGGGTTGTCCGGGCTGAACCCGCGGCCGACGCGCTGTGCCTTCGGTTTGGGCGGGTTGTCGCGCAGCTGGCTATCATGGAAGCAGAAATTGATGGCATCCAGGCGCACACCATCCACCCCCTTGTCCAGCCAGAAACGCACACTGTCGAGCGCGGCCGCGCGCACCTGCGGATGATGAAAGTTCAGGTCCGGCTGCGAAGACAGGAAATTGTGCAGGTAGTACTGCCCGCGCCGCGGCTCCCACTGCCATGCCGAGCCGCCGAACAGCGACAGCCAGTTGTTTGGCGCGCTGCCGTCCGCCCGCGCGTCGGCCCACACGTACCAGTCAGCCTTGGGGTTGTCGTGGTTCTCGCGGCTCTCCTTGAACCAGCTGTGCTCGATCGAGGTATGGCTGAGCACCTGGTCGATCATCACCTTCAGGCCGAGCCCATGCGCCTTGGCCAACAGGCGATCGAAATCGGCGAGCGTGCCGAACAGCGGATCGACGTCGCGATAGTCGGCAATGTCGTAGCCGAAGTCGGCCATCGGCGAACGGAAGAACGGCGCGATCCAGATCGCGTCGACTCCGAGGCTGGCCACATAGTCGAGTCGCTCGATGATGCCTGGCAAGTCACCCACGCCATCGCCATCCGTGTCCAGAAAGCTGCGCGGATAGATCTGGTAGATGACGGCACCGCGCCACCAGGAAGCATCGATCATTGAACGGAACCCCACGACTGAGCCACGAGTACCTTCCAGGCGCTCGTCGGCGAACGGCGCTCAGCTTAGCTGCAGGCCCTTTGCGCCACGCAGTGGCCTGCATACGTATTCATTCGTGCTGCGGTTGCGTCATGCGACGTGCTTGCGGTGTTTTTACATGAAGCACAGCCGTGCTCCCGATGCATGGTCGCGATGGGTACGCATGTGGCTTCGCATGACTACAGCAGCACCCGACAGCGAGTTGTCCGCGACCGATGTTGCGCTGCGATGACACGCCTGGCGAGGTCAGCATGAATACGTATGCAGGAAGTGGTGAGTCGCGGAAACCCGGCCCTACCATGCCCACACGGCGCTGGAGACGCTCGACCAACGCAACCTGCCGACCATCTCACCGACACGGAAGCACGGGGCAGCCAGAGTTCCAGAACAACAACAACATTTTTCGTGGGGAGACGAGAACATGCTTTTGAAACGCAACGTGATGGCCCTGGCGCTGATTTCTGCCGGCCTGTGCTTCACTGCCGGGGTCAGGGCAGCGCAACCCGATACCAGCGGAACAGCTGCCTCGGGCACAGCGCAGACGACGACTACGCAGACGACCACCTCGCAGACAGCCACTACGCCAGCCGCCAGCACCCAGAGTGCTGCCGACAAGAAGGCCGCTGACGAGAAAAAGAAAAAAGATGAACAGAATTCCAAGGGTCCGACACAGCAGCAACAGCTGACCACGAGCCTGGCCGGAATCAGCGTGACCGGCTTCAGCAACAGCGTCGAGCAGTCGATCGACTACCAGCGCTACGCCAACACCATCCAGAACGTGGTGACCGCGGCGGACATCGGCGGCCTGCCGGATCAATCGATCGCAGACGCGTTGACCCGCCTGCCCGGTGTCGCGGCCGAGCGCATCGGTGGCCAGGCTTCGCAGATCAACTGCCGCGGCCTTGATGGCAACTTCGTGCTGACCACGCTGAACGGTCGCGAGCAACCGCCGACCAGCGGCACCAACTATGTCCAGTTCGATGAGTATCCGTCCGAGTTGATCAACCAGGCGACGGTATACAAGTCCTCGCAGGCCTCGTTGATCGAGGGTGGCGTGGGTTGCACGGTCGACATGCAGACCGCCAACCCGCTGAACAACACCAAGGACCAGTCGCTCAATATCGACGCGCGCGGCAGTTACGACGGCCAGGCGCATGACGTTACCGGTGCTCGCGCACTAGGCTATCGCTTTAGTGCCGCCTACCAGGGCAAGTTCCTCGACGATACGCTGGGCGTCGGCCTCGGTGTCGCGGAGATGTATCAGCCGCATGTGTCTGAGCAGTTCGTGGGCGAGTCGTTTGCATCGTCGACCCAGCCCATCAACAGCTACGCCGGAGCACCCCAGGCCTATATCCCGGAAGGCATCCAGGTGCAGCAGAATGGCGGCGAAGAAAAGCGCGATGGCTATCTGTCGACCCTCGTATGGAAGCCCAACGACGAGCTGCAGGTCAGCGCTGATGGCTTCTTCTCGAGATACGACGACCAGTCGTATGGCTACGGATTTCGTTCGCAGAACTTCTATAGCAACAACGCACAGATCACCAACCCCATCATCTCGTCGAATGGTGCGCTGCTTGGAGGCACCGTAAGCTCGAACCCGGCGTCTTATCCGGCGGGCACGCCGAATCCGTTCACCGGCAACCAGTATTCCAACGAGACCACGGCTGACAACTACACCACCATCTCGCACATATTCTCCGGCGGCCTCAACCTCAAGTGGAACCACGGCCCGTGGCACGTGGAAGCCGATGCGTCGATGTCGCGCGCCTACAGCAACGAGGTCAACGTCGATTCGACTGCCGACCCCTACACCGGCCTGGGCACCGCGAATCCTGCGCTAATGAGCCAGTCGACCACCTATGCACTGGCGGGCACCAATATCGGCAGCGTGTCGTTCGGCAACCCAGGCATCTATACCAATCCCAACGACATGGCGCTGTCCCGCTACGGTGTCTATCCGTACGTGTACACGGATACCAACAAGGCGTTCCGCACCAATGTGAAGTTCGACTTCCTGAACAATCCTGTGTTCTCTGCGCTGGAAGCAGGCATCTATATCAACAACCACAACTACGAGGCCGATCGCAGCGCGTGGGTATACGGTTCGGAATGGAATAGTTCGCCGGTAGCCGGCGAACCGCCGTTGAGGCTCAATAGCAGCGATGCAACAGAGACTTGCTGGCAAGGCTCGTTCGGTGGTTTTCCCTGCTTCCTGAAACTCAATGCTCCGGCGATCCTGGCGGCGAACGGTGTGGTCCAGGGCACGCCGGTGAAGGACTGGAACAACAACTGGACGGAAATCCAGAGTGGCACGGTGAGCGAGAAAGAACGTGACGCGTTCTTCATGGCCGACATCGACACCACCGTGTTCGACCACTCGCTCACCGGCAACATCGGCATCCGCGTGGCGCACACCGACCAGTCCAGCGACGGCCTCCAGGAAGTGGACAACGGCGAGGGCGTGCCGATCGCCGACGGATACGGCGTTATCAGCACCAACTATGCACCGCTCAATGCCGGCAAGACCTATACCGACTACCTGCCGTCGCTGAACCTGATCTACCACTGGACCGACAACGACCAGACCCGCTTCTCGGTGGCGAAAGTGATGGCCCGTCCGCCGATCAATGAGTTGTTGGCCGGCTCCGGCGCCTGGGAATCGAATGGCCAGTACAACATCTGGGGTGGCACCAGTCCGCTGCTCGATCCGTTGGTGGCCCGCCAGTACGACCTGACGTATGAGCACTACTTCGACGACTCCAGCGGTGTGATTTCCGCCGATGCGTTCTTCAAGCACATTGACTCGTTCGTGCAGAACGTCACTTACAACAACTTCGACTTTGCCTCCGTCGGCATCACGGTGCCGATCAACCCGGCCACCGGCGGGCCCTATCAGAACGGCGAATACCAGACCGCGTTCAACAATACCCAGGGCGGTTACGTGCGCGGCATGGAGCTGGCGTTCCAGAAAACCCACTTCCTGCCCGGCATCTGGTCCGGCCTGGGTGTGTCGGCGAACTACGCCTATACGCAGAGCGCGGTAAGCAATATCTCGGTACTCGGCGGCGCGCCGCAGAACCAGACCTTGCCGGGCCTGTCGCGCATCGTGGCCAGCGGAGCGGTGTTCTATGACTACGGTCCGTTCTCGGCCAACGTCACAGTCACTCACCGCTCGCCGTGGGTATCGGATTCGCAGGTCGCCGTGACCAACCAGCTCGTCTATTTCAACGACGAGACGGAGGTTGATTTCCAGTCTGCCTACAAGATCAACAAGGACATGAGTCTCTTGTTCCAGGTCTTGAATGTGACCAATCAACCGACCCGAACTTACTTCGGCAATCCCTCTGAAACCGGCACGATCCAGTACTTCGGCCGCACGATCTACGCAGGTTTCAATTTGTCGTTGTAAGCCCTTGCCGGGCGTCGTTCATGCGAGACCCGGCTGGTGCTGCCCCACCCGACCCTGCACCCTTGCAGGGTCGGGCTTTTCCCGATGACGCGCCGATCCATGCCAATGATATGGTTCGTGTCACTGCAGCATTCCAGGGTGCCGAACGCCAGCGTTGAGGAATGACTTCGGCTGTCCGGAACCATCAACCCGTCCGGCGGATGCGCCTTCGTGGCAGCTGCGCCAGGCTTCTGGGAGACCCCATGCCCCGGTTACATGCCGCTCTTCGTGACTTTGCCAACCTGGGCGCGGCACTCGCGCTCTGTCTTGCCTGCAGCAGTGCCCACGCGCAGCAGCCTGCGCCGACGACACTCATGACGGCGGACGCCGCGCATCAGCAACCCTCGCATCGCGCGCCGTCATCAAGCGCACCTTCATCCGGCGTGTACTACGAGATCTTCGTGCGCAGCTGGTACGACACCAACGGTGATGGTACCGGTGATCTCAACGGTGTCACCGCCAAGCTCGACTACCTGCAATCGCTCGGTGTCAGCGGCATCTGGCTGATGCCGATCAATCCATCGCCCAGTTATCACGGCTACGACATCACCGACTACTACGGCATCAATCCGCAGTACGGCAACATGCACGATTTCGAACACTTGTTGGCCGAAGCGCACAAGCGCGGCATCAAGGTCATCATGGACCTGGTGATCAATCACAGCAGCAATGAACATCCATGGTTCAAGTCGGCGCTCGATCCGAACAGCCGCTATCACGACTGGTACGAATGGGCCGGCAAATACACCGATCTCGATACGCTCAGCGCCACTGGCGTCAATGCGTGGCATGCGACCGGAGCGCAGCGCGCTGGCGTAGAGGACTACCTCGGCATCTTCGCGCCGACGATGCCTGACCTGAACTACGACAACCCGGCCGTGCGCGCGGAGATGGTCAACGTAGGTCGTTACTGGCTGCGCAAAGGCGTCGACGGCTTCCGGCTGGATGCGGCCCAGCACATCTACGACGACCTGCAATCGGACGTCGACGATCCCGCCGTGCTGGTGAAGAATATCGTCTGGTGGACCGAGTTTCGCCACGGCATCGATGCGGTCAATCCGCATGCCTACATGGTCGGCGAGGTGACGCGGAAATCAGCCGTCGAGCTGGCTCCCTACCTGAAGCCACTGGACGCGGTATTCAACTTTCCGCTGGCGACCCAGCTGATCGACTGCGCGCGGCAAGAGCGCAACCTCAGTCTCGCGACCATCCTCGAACACACCTATGCCACGTATCGTGCGGCAACAGATGGCCATTTCGACGACGCGCCCTTCCTGTCGAACCACGACCAGGAGAGGGTGATGAGCCAGCTCGACGACAACCCGCAGCACATGCGAATGGCCGCGGCGCTGCTACTGACCCTGCCCGGCCAGCCGTACATCTACTACGGCGAGGAATTGGGCACGCTCGGGCACAAGCCCGATCAGGTCATGCGCGAACCGATGCGCTGGCAGCGTACGCCGGGCGGTCATGGCGAAACCACCTGGGAGGCGCTGACCGCCGGCAACGGCGTCGAGGTCTCGGTCGAAGCAGAACAGGCCGATCCGGACTCGCTGCTGCATTACTACAGCATGCTGATCCACTGGCGCAGCGAGATCAGTGCGCTGCGCGACGGCAGTTTCCGCGCCTACCCGGAAGCGAACGATCATCTGGTCGCCTGGAAACGCACCGATGCGCAGGGAACGGTGCTGGTGGTGCACAACCTGTCCGACGCACCGCAGTCGATGCCACTGGACGTTCCCGGTGAACCGCACTTCAGTCGCGTACTGCGGCAGAGCACGAGCGGCGCGACGATCGGTGCTGAAGGTCTGCAACTGCCGGCGTACAGCAGCGTGGTTCTGCAGTGAGCTTGCACCCTCGCCTGCCCCTGCTGCGCAGCGCCCTGGCCATCGCCAGCCTGCTGGTGTTGCCGATCGCGAGAGCCGACTTCACTGAACCACCGCCCATGGCTGTTCACTTCGATGCCGATGGCATAACCATCGACAACGGAACCGGAACCGGCGGACTGCCTCTCACCATCCACTTTGACAGCGCCGGCATCGTGCACGTGCACAGTGGCACTCCTGGCGCACACTCCGCACTTGCGCCCGATTGGCACTCGGAAAAGGCGCATGTGTCGGCAAACATCCTCCACGATGCGCGTACCGTAACGTTGACGTCCGAACGAATCACGGCGGTCTGGAACAAAGACCATGCCACCCTCAGCATTGATGACGTTAGCGGCCGACATCTGCTCACCCTGTATCCACTAGGTCTGAGCGAGAACAAGATCTCGCTCACCCACGCCGCGGGCGACGCCATGTATGGCATCCACGGCTTCAACGCCACCGAGCCTGCCACCGCTGGCCTGCTGCGCCAAGAGACTCAAACCGCCAAGGCTGGCGACCAAGGCCATGCGGGCGCGCCGTTCGTATGGAGCACGGCTGGCTATGGCGTGCTGGTGGACACCGACAGCAACGTGGATTTTCAGGAAACACTTCCCGGCGCCAAACCGCAGGCCGATAAGCGCCTCGCGCGCCTCGATATTGCACTGGAGGAAAAAGCGCCGACCGCGAAGCCCTCGATGGATTTCTACATCCTCGTCGGCCAGCCGCAAGAGCTGTTTTCCTCATTAGCGCAGCTGAGCGGCCACGCACCGATGTTTCCGAAATGGGCGATGGGCTTCACCAACAGCCAGTGGGGCATCGATGAAAAGGAGCTGCTGGATATCGTCGATACCTACCGCGCCAAGCACATTCCAATCGACAACTTCACGCTCGATTTCGACTGGAAAGCATGGGGCCAGGACAACGATGGTGAGTTCCGCTGGAACACCACGAAGTTTCCCGACGGTCCCAGCGGCAAGCTGAAGGCGGAGCTGGATCAGCGTGGCATGCACCTTACCGGCATCATGAAACCGCGCATCCATGTGGACACGACTGAAGGTCGTTACGCCACAGCGCACGACTTCTGGGTTCCTGGCAAAGCGGCCAGCGACGATTACTTCTCGCTCAAGCCGGTACGCGACGTCGACTTTGATCTTGCCGCGGCACGCGCTTGGTTCTTCAACGACGCACTGAAACATTCCTTCGACACCGGCATCGTGGGCTGGTGGAACGACGAGGCGGACAACACCGACAGCAATACCCAATTCCTGAACATGCAGCGCGCGTTGTACGAAGGTCAGCGTGCGTATTCAAAACTTCGCGTGTGGTCGGTCAATCGCAACTTCTGGCTCGGCTCGCAACGCTATGCTTACGGCCTCTGGTCGGGCGACATCCCCACCGGCTTCGCCAGCATGGCTGCGCAACGCCAACGCATGTTGAGCGCGATCGACGTTGGCGCAATGGCATGGGGTATGGATGGCGGAGGTTTTCTTGGTCACCCCAGCGACGAGAACTACGCGCGCTGGATCGAGTTTGGCGCGTTCACCCCGATCTTCCGCGTACATGGCACATTCGGTGAGAAACGCCAGCCGTGGCGCTATGGTCCGATCGCCGAGCAGGCGGCTACACAAGCGATCCGCTTGCGCTATTCGCTGATCCCGTACATCTACGCCAGTCAACATGCAGCCCACGTTCGCAGCGTGGGCCTGGTGCGTCCGCTGATCTTCGATTACCCGGACGATCCGCAGGTGCGTAACGATGTGGATGCATGGATGTTCGGCGACCACCTGCTGGTGTCGCCGGTGGTCGAACAGGGGCAGACCGTCAAACATATCTACCTGCCCGCCGGTCGCTGGATCGACTGGTTCAAGGGCACGGTTTACCAAGGCGGGCGCAGCGTCGACTATCCGATCGACAGCGCACACTGGGACGACATCCCGTTGTTCATTCGCGACGGCGCGATCATTCCCACCCAGCCGGTGATGGATTACGTGGGCCAGCATCCGGTCACCACGCTCACCGTCGATGTATTCCCGGACACCACGCCCACCCACTTCGACTATTACGACGACGACGGCGTCAGCTACGCGTACGAGCACGGCGACTACTTCAGCCAAATGCTGTCCACGCGGCGTACCCAGGGCGACGTCGAATTCGCCATCGCTGCGCCCACGGGCTCATATCGCCCTGCCCTGCAGTACTACCTGGTGCAATGGCATACCGACGCTGCAGGCCAGGTCAGCCGCCAGGGCGCGGTGCTGGCACGCTACGACAACCTCTCCGCGCTGCAGGATGCCGCGGGCGAAGGCTGGGCCCGCGGGCACGATCGTTTCGGCCCTGTGGTCTACGTGAAACTGCGCGCTGGTACGGCGCAGTCGATCAAACTCGACCGCGAGCATGCTGGCAATGACAGTCGGGGCAGCGAATGATTCAATCACTCAACGCAGCGAGGCAAGTCGAGGTATGTCCGTGCTGAGCTCATTGCTGATGGCGGCACTGGCCGCGTCGCAGCCGGCGACTGCGGCGAACGGGCAGCAGCCACTCAGCTGGCAAGGCCAGACGGCGGCAATGACGGCAGCGGCGGATGGCAGCTTCGTGCTGCACACGCCCGCTGGCGATCGCCGGATTCCTTCACAACCAGCATCTGTGCATAGCGCCAGCGCACTGTTCGATGGCCTGTTCGCGATGGCACAAGACGATCTGCGACAGGACTCCGTCGCGGCGATCAGCGATGACGCGTTTGATCACGGTCAATCGATGCCCTGCGCCTGCTTCGAAACGGGCGTGAAGTGGCATTACGTATGGACGCGTGATCTGTCCTATTCGGTAGACCTCGGCCTGTGGCGATTCGACCCGGCGCGCGCGAAGGCATCGCTGCTGTTCAAGCTTTCCGACGTGCGCGCGTCGCCCACGCCTTCGTCGCCTGATTCAATGAAGGAACGATATCCGATGCAGGACACCGGCTCGGGTGGAAGCTGGCCGGTCAGCACGGATCGTATCGTGTGGTTTCTCGGTGCACGCCATCTGCTGGATGATCGCGCTTTTGCCGATCAGGTTTACCGTGCGCTTACCGACACGCTGATGCAGGATCGGCAGTACGCGTTCGACGACGCGTTGGGTTTGTACCGCGGCGAGACGTCGTTTCTCGACTGGCGCGAACAAACTTACCCCGGCTGGACCGCCAACAACGTCGTCTTCATTGCGCAGTCGTTCGCGTTGTCCACCAACGTACTGCACTACCAGGCACTTCATTTGGCCGTCCAGATGGCCGAACAGCGCAACGATCCGAAAGCCGCCGATTACCGTGTCCAGGCTGATGCGCTGAAAGCTGCCATCAACGCGCATTTCTGGCGCGCCGATCGCGGGATGTACATGAGCTACATCGGTGGCGACGGCGCACCGATGGAGGCCTACGATCTACTCGGCCTGTCATTGGCCATCACCAGTGGCGTAGCCGACGACGAACGCGCGGGGCAGTCGCTGGCGAACTATCCCGCCTATGCGGCCGGCAGCCCGGTGATCTGGCCCGAACGTGCGGATCAGCCGATCTATCACAACCGCGCGATCTGGCCTTTCGTCAGCGCCTATGCACTGCGTGCCGCGCGTGCCATCAACGATCCCGAACGCATCGCGCACGAGCTGCGCTCGCTGATGCGTGGCGCCGCGCTGAACGGTTCGAACATGGAGAATTTCGAGCTGACCACGCAGGCGGTACACGTGGACGATGGCAAGCTGAGCGGGCCGGTGGTCGACTCGCCGCGCCAGCTGTGGTCGGTCGCCGGTTATCTGAACATGGTGACCGAAGGCGTCTTCGGCCTGACGGATAACGGCCGGATCGAACCAAAACTGCCGGTGTCGCTGGTATCGATGCTGTTCGGCAACAGCGACCGCATCACTCTGCAGCTGACGGGCCGACGCATCGTGCTCGTGCGTCCGGCGATACTCGATGGCAACCTGCTGGTCGCAGGAACGATTCAACAGCATGGTGCGGACAACGTGGTCGAACTGAAGTCCGTACAAGTGCCCGGCTCGCCACTGCGCCTGGATGCTCCGATGTACGCGCCGTCCGCGCCTGACGCGCCGACGGTCGTCCGCGAAGGTGCACAGTTGAACGTCAGCATTGTGGGGAGCGGGCAGCTCTATCTCAACGGACAAGCGCATGGCACGATCAACGGCGCCGAAAAGTTCGACGCAAAGCCGACCCAACAATGTTTCAGCGTCACCCGCCGCGGCCGCAACGGTCTGGAATCATTGCCTAGTCCCGCGGTATGCGTTGGCGACAGTATGCGCGTGACCGGCGCATGGCCGCGTGCCTGGGTAGCACCAGCGAGCAGCCAGTTCCAGGCGACCCTGACGTATGCCAACGATCACGGACCGATCAACACAGGCATTACCGCTGCCGTAAAGCTGCTGGTGGTTCGCTGCGCCGACAGCGCACCGCAATCCATGCCATTGGTGATGCCGCATAGCGACGGCATGCAGCGCTCCACCACCGTCAATTTCACGGCTCGCGCGGACGCGCATTGCAGCTTCTCGGTCGAGCAGGGATTCAACATGAGCTACCTGCGCCACTTCGCGCACTACACCAGTGGCAGCGGTGGCATCGACGGGCCATTGAACACGGCCAGCATCGGTGATCTGCTGATCACGCCGATCGCTACGGGAACACCGACACCATGAACAGAAAACCCGAGCTGTCGTTCTGGCAGATCTGGAACATGTGTTTCGGCTTTCTCGGCATCCAGTTTGGTTTTGCGCTACAGAACGCAAACGTCAGTCGCATTTTCCAGACGCTCGGTGCGGACGTATCCGACATTCCATCGCTGTGGATCGCCGCGCCGCTGACCGGGCTGCTGGTGCAGCCACTGATTGGCCATCTGTCCGACCACACCTGGGGTCGGCTCGGTCGGCGCCGGCCGTATTTCCTGGTGGGCGCGGTGCTGGCCACGCTGGCCTTGCTGTGGATGCCGAACGCGCCGGCGTTGTGGGTGGCCGCCGGGTTGCTATGGATCATGGACGCATCGTTCAACGTGTCGATGGAGCCGTTCCGCGCTTTCGTTGGCGATCAGCTGCCCACGCAGCAGCGTGCGCAAGGCTATGCGATGCAGAGCTTCTTCATCGGCATCGGCGCGGTGGTGGCGTCGCTGCTGCCGTGGCTGCTGGCAAAGCTTGGCGTGGACAACGTGGGGGCAGCCGGCGGCATGCCGGACACGGTGAAATACGCGTTTTATTTCGGTGGCGCGGTGTTGTTGGGCTCGGTGCTATGGACGGTGTGCACCACGCGCGAATATCCGCCGAATACCTTGCTGGCGTTCGACGACAATGACGCGGCATCGACGCTGGAGCTGTCTGCCGCATCGATCGACCGGCGCGCCGCTTGGCGCAAGGGGCTGGCCTGGGTGATTGCTGGTGCCATCGCGATCGTGCTGATCATCCGGATGGGGCTGGACCACAATCTGTATCTGTTGGCCGGCGGATTTGTCGCATACGGCCTGTCTTTGCTATGGCTCAGCCGTGCGCACCTCGGCAACGGGATGTTCACCCAGGTGCTGGGAGATCTGCACGCGATGCCCGCAGCGATGCGTCGGCTGGCCTGGGTGCAGTTCTTCTCGTGGTTCGCGATGTTCGCGATGTGGATCTACACCACGCCGGCCGTGACCCAGGTGCACTTCGGCAGCAGCGATCCGCACTCCGTCGCGTACAACAACGGCGCGAACTGGGTCGATGTGCTGTTCGCCGTCTACAACGGTTTCGCTGCGCTGGCGGCGGTGGTAATTCCGTGGATGGTACGTCGCTGGGGACTGCGCATAAGCCACCTGATCAACGTATGTCTTGGCGGCGCGGGGCTGCTGTCGTTCCTGCTGATCCGCGATCCGGACTGGCTGCTGCTGTCGATGGTCGGCGTGGGTTTCGCCTGGGCATCGATCCTGTCGCTGCCCTATGCATTGCTGTCGGATAACCTGCCGGCCGCGAAGATGGGCATCTATATGGGCATCTTCAATTTTTTCATCGTGATACCGCAGCTGCTGGCGGCCAGCGTGCTCGGTGTATTGCTGAAGCTGTTCTTTCACGGCCAACCGATCTGGGCGCTGGCGTTGGGCGGTGCGAGCCTGATCGTGGCCGGCCTGTGTACGCTGCGCGTGCGTGAACCTGCCCATGAAGTCACGTTATAGCTCAAGCATGGAATGAGTCGTGAGACAGTGTGCATGAAGCGCGCTAGCCGCGCAGACTCGAACGTCGCACGATCAATTTCGCCGGCAGGATCGCGCTCTCGACCGGCTGAGCGCGGATCAGCCTGAGCAGGCTGTCGACCAGCACCTCGCCTGCCTGCCGGGTGTCCTGCAGCACGGTGGTCAGCGGCGGATTGACGAAGCTGGCCATGGCGATGTCGTCAAAGCCGGCCAGCGCGACATCCTGTGGCACCCGCAGGCCGTGGACAGAGAGTGCGCGCAGCGCGCCGATCGCGATCAGGTCGCTGGCGGCGAATACCGCATCGAAGCCGACCTCACGCTTGATCAACGTGTACATCGCCTCGTAACCGGAGTGCTCGGTGCTTTCGGCGTTTTCCTGCAGCGCGGGATCGACCTCGACACCGGCGCGTTGCAGAGCGTCGACGTAGCCGCGATAGCGTTCGAAGAATTCCGGGTAGTGGCTGGAAGCATCGCCGAGGAAGGCGATGCGTCGGCAGCCACGTTCCAGCATATGCTCGGCAATCGCGTAACCACCACTGAAGTTGTCGCAACCGATGGAGATACCCGGTTGATCGGGCAGCACCGCGCCCCAGCGCACGAAGCAGGTGCCCTGGGCGACCAGCTTTTCCAGTTTGTCGCGATACGCCAGATAATCGCCATAGCCGAGCAGGATGATGCCGTCGGCTTTCTTGCTGTCGGCAAAGTCGGCGTGCCAGTCGCGCGAAAACTGCTGGAACGAGATCAACAGATCGTAGCCCTGCTGTGCGCAAGCACGGGTGATTGAACCCAGCATCGACAGGAAAAACGGATTGATGTGCGACTCGTCGGCAGTGGGATCCTCGAACAGCAGCAACGCAAGCGTGCCGGAATACATCCGGCGCAGATTGGAGGCGTTCTTGTCGACCTTGTAGTTGAGCTGCTCGACGGCGGCCTGGATCCGCCGCCGTGTTTCCTCATTGACCAGCGGGCTACCGCGCAGCGCGCGCGACACCGTGGCCTGGGACACCCCGGCCAGATGGGCGATATCGATCGATGTGGCTTTGCCCTTCATCCGCACATGGATCCGGAAACCTTCTGCAAGACAGCGTGACGCCAGCCACGATTTGGCCGACGGTCGTTCCGAATCCTAGCTGTTTTGCACGCCGCCTGTCGTATGGCGTCGCGCGCTCCCAACGCTCCCGCGGCTTGACGTTGGGATGATGTGCTGCTCCTGCAGCCCGCCCTTCGGGCCATTCGTTGCGCTAATGTTCGGCATCCCGCCTTCGCAGTCGCTAGCGACTCATACCAACCTACGCGCTAGACGTGGGCGGGCTCTCGTAGCCGCGCAGCGGCTGCGCACCGAGTGGCGCGCAGGAAGCGCGCCGCTTTACCAGGGCCCCTGTGCGGCGGTGAGTCGGGGACGACAGGCCCGCAGGGGAGTCGACATGGATGTCGACTCCTTTTCGCCAGGACAGGAGTCCTGTCGAAAAGCCCGGCCCCGGCTCACGGACTTGCCGGGCATGGACGCCCGGCAAGCGCCAAGCGGGGTGGCCTTCTCTCTGGGTTATTTTTCTCAGGCCCCACACAAGAGAAAAGTGACTCGCCCTCCGAAGGAGGACGAAACGCTCTACGAGAGAGATAGCAGATCGCGGTAACCCAACCGATTACACACGGAGCGCTGGGCCCCTGCCTTCGCAGGGGTGACGAAGATTGAGCATTCTCGCGTGCCCACAGATGAGCCGAAAGCCAAGCTCGCTTGGATTCAGCGCCAATTTGACAAGACTTTAGACAGGCTCTTAGGCGCGCATATCTTCCAACTCGATGCCCTTGGTCTCCCGCACGGCATACAGCACGAACAGCAGCGACAGCAGCGCAAACCCTGCATACAAGCCATAGGCGAACGTCAGCCCGATCTCGGCCAGCGCCGGGAAGCTGCTGGTGATCGCGAAGTTCGCCAGCCATTGCGCCGCCGCCGCAACCGCCAGCGCGGTGGCGCGGATACGGTTCGGGAACATCTCGCCCAGCAGCACCCACACCACCGGACCCCAGCTCACTCCGAAAAACACCACGTAGGCATTTGCCGCGACCAGCGCGACGATGCCGGTCGCTCCGGGCAGGCTGAGCGTTGCGCCGCTGCCGGTGGCCTGCGAGAAGCACCAGGCCATCGTCGCCAGGGTCACCGCCATGCCGGCCGAACCGATGACCAGCAAAGGCTTGCGGCCGATCCGATCGACCAGCGCGATCGCCACCAGGGTGACCAGCACGTTGACCACCGAGGTCGACACGGTGATCGTGAATGAGTCCGCCTCGCTGAAGCCGACCGAATGCCACAGGGTCGACGAGTAATAGAAAATCACGTTGATGCCCACGAACTGCTGGAACACCGACAGCAGGATGCCAATCCACACCACGGGCAGCAGTCCGGCGGCCTTGCCGAGCAGGTCGCTGAGACGTGGCGGATGTTCCGAGCGCAGGCTGTCCTCGATGTCGTGCAGCTTGGTGTCCAGCGCGGCGTCGCTGTGCATGCCCAGCACCCGGCGCAGCACGTCCTTCGCCTCCGCCAGACGACCCTTGGCGACCAAGTACCGCGGGGACTCCGGCACGCCCAGCACCAGGGTGCCGTAGACCAGCGCCGGCAGCACCGCCGCCAGGAACATCCAGCGCCACGCCGCCAGCCCGAACCACAGCGCTTGCGACGCTCCGCCGGCCGAACCGGCCAGCCAAGCGTCACTGAGCAGTGCCGTGAAGATGCCAAGCACGATCGCCAGTTGCTGCATCGAGCCCAGCCGACCGCGGATATACGCAGGCGACACTTCGGCGATATACGTCGGTGCGATCACCGAAGCCACGCCGACGCCGACACCACCCACCAATCGCCACAGGATGAGTTGCCAGACACTGCCGGCGAGTCCCGAGCCAAGCGCGCTGGCCACCAGCAGCACGGCTGCCACCTGCATGGTGCGCACCCGGCCCCAGCGATTCGCCAGCATGCCTGCATACCAGGCACCCAGCGCCGAACCGAGCAAGGCGCACGACACCGCAAATCCGGTCTGTGCCGCATCCAGCGCGAAGCTGCCGCGGATCGCGTCGACTGCGCCGTTGATCACCGCCGTATCGAAGCCGAACAGGAAGCCGCCTAGAGCTGCCGCCGCCGATATGAGTACTACCCGCGCGGTAGCGTGCTGTTCTGATTCGTCGATAGCGCCTGCTGTGCTCATTGCGTCCCCCACGTCATGGCATCACTGAATTGTTTGCCGAGTCTGCCCTGTGCCCCTGGGTCTGTCCGGCTGAATACGTATGCAGCGAACTTCGCGAGAGTAACTGAGAATCAGGTCGTCTCCGGCGTCGGCTTGCATGTGCGTAGATGTTCAAGCATGCCGCGCGCCAGTTCGGGCTCGGCCAGCACGACCCGATCGGCACCCTTCTCAAGCAGATGCGCCATGCCTGCATCGGAATCAGCGCGGGCAATGATCTGCAGCTTCGGATTGGCCAGTCGCGCCAGCCGCACGACCTCGCCGCTCTCGAACGCATCGGGCACAGTGACCACCAAGGCACGCGCATGAGCGAGATTGGCTGCCTCCAGCACGTCGTCCTGCGCCGCGTTGCCGACGATCGTTTCGATGCCTTGCTCGCGCAGCATTTCGACCCGCTCTTTTTCTTCTTCCAGCACCAGCACCGCATCGCCCTGCTCGTGCAGCGACTCACCGACCAGTCGCCCCACCCGGCCGTAACCCGCCACCACCACATGTCCTGCCAGCGTGCTGATGGCGAGAATCTCGACCGCTGGTTCAACCAGCGCCGGCGCCAACACCTGCTCCTGCAAAGCTTCACGCGCGTCCAGCCATGGCCGCGCGCGATCGAGCAGCTTGAACAGCAGCGGGTTGATCAGGATCGACAGGATCGCGGCGGCCAGCAACACGTCCTGCGCGCCCTTCGACACCAGGTTCTGCGCCACGCCAACGCCGATCAGGATGAAGGAAAACTCGCCGATCTGCGCGAGGCTCGTGGCGATCGTCAGCGCGGTACGCAATGGACGTCCAAACGCCAGAACGATGGCGAACGCCGCCAGCGACTTGCCAATCACGATGATCGACAATGCAGCCAGCACCACCAGCGGTTCGGTCAGCACCACCTGGTAGTTGAACAGCATGCCGATCGAAACGAAGAACAACACCGCGAACGCATCGCGCAGCGGCAATGTTTCCTCGGTGGCGCGCTGGGCCAGCTTCGACTCGCCCATCATCATGCCCGCGAAAAACGCACCCAGTTCGAACGACACGCCGAACAATCCAGCCAGACCGAACGCCACACCCAGCGCTATCGCCAGCACCGCGAGACGGAACAGCTCGCGCGAGCCGGTATGCGCGACGACCTCGAGAATCCATGGGATCAACCGTTTGCCGACGACCAGCATCAACGCGACGAACAACACCACCTTGCCGATGGTGATGCCGACCGTGCCGGCGAGCGCTGCGAACGAGAGGGAGGAGCCACTCTGGTCACCGCTGCTCAGCGCCAGTCCAATCGCCGGCAACAGCACCAAGGCCAGCACCATCGCCAGATCCTCGACGATCAGCCAGCCCACCGCGATGCGACCGCGCTCGGTCTCCATCAGCCGGCGCTCTTCCATCGCACGCAGCAACACCACGGTGCTTGCCACCGACAGCGCCAGACCGAACACGAAACCCTGCGCCATCGGCCAGCCCAGACCCCAGCCCAGCAGCATCCCCAATGCGGTTGCCACCGCCATCTGGCCCAGTGCACCCGGGATCGCGATGTTCTTGACCGAGAGCAGGTCCTTCAGCGAAAAATGCAGGCCCACGCCGAACATCAGCAGCACCACGCCCACCTCGGCCAGCTGGTGCGCCAGGTGGCCATCGGCGACGTAGCCCGGCGTGAACGGACCCACGACCACGCCAGCCATCAGATACCCGGCCAGCGGCGGCAAGCGCAACTTGTGCGCGATGGAAGCAAACAAAAACGCCAGCACGATGCCGCTGACAAGGGTGGCAATGAGTGGGGCTTCGTGCATGCACCATCCTTCAGTGTGAATTGCGCGGGTGCGACGCCGTCATCCCATACTGGCACGCACTCGCGATGTCTGTCAGTTGTAAGTCCAGTCGACAGCCGGCACAAGCGCACAAATGTGCGGCGACCGCTTATTCCTGTGCGTTGATGACAGCGAGAAAGTCGCGGCCATAGCGCTTGAGCTTCGCTTCGCCGACGCCGCTGATGGTGGCCAGCTCGTCCTCGTTGGCCGGCAGCGCACGCAGCATCGCCAGCAAAGTCGCGTCATGGAATACCACGTACGGCGGCACGCCATGCTGCTTGGCCAATTGCGTGCGCAAGGCGCGCAAGGCATCCCACATCGACTGCTCGTAGGCTTCGATGCCGAGACTTCCACCCGCAACGACAAGCTTGCTGTCGCGGCGACGGCGACCGCGCACGGGACGTGCGTCCTCGCGCAGCTTCACCGTCTTCTCGCCGTTGAGCACGGCACGACTGGCGGCCGTCAGGCGCAACGTGCCATAGCCTTCGGCATCGGCCTCCAGCAAACCCGCCGCGAGCAGCTGACGGAACACCGAGCGCCACTGCTTCTCATCCATCTCGGCGCCGATACCGAACGTGCTCAACCGATGATGGTCGAGGCTGAGCATCCGCTCGGTTTCCTCGCCACGCAGGATGTCGATCACATGGCCGGAGCCGAAGCGCTGGCCGCTGCGATAGACAGCCGACAACGCCTTCTGTGCCGGCACGGTGGCGTCCCAGGTTTTTGGCGGCGCAACGCAATTATCGCAATGACCGCAGGGCCCTGGATAAGTTTCGCCGAATGCGCCCAGCAGCAGCTGGCGACGGCAATCGGTGGCTTCGGCGTACGCCAGCAGCGACTCCAGCTTCTGCCGCTCGACCCGCTTGCGATCGTCGGCCGATTCGGACTGCGCGATCATCTGGCTCATCGTCACCACGTCGGACAGACCGTAGATCATCCACGCCTCGGCCGGCAGTCCATCGCGCCCGCCGCGCCCGGTCTCCTGGTAGTAACCCTCGATGCTGCGCGGCAGATCCAGATGCGCCACAAAACGCACATCGGGCTTGTCGATGCCCATGCCGAACGCGACGGTGGCGACCATCACCACGCCGTCTTCGCGCAGGAAACGTTTCTGGTTCGCGGCGCGTTTCGTCGCATCGAGGCCGGCGTGATACGGCAACGCCTCGACGCCGATCTCGGCCAGCCATTCGGCGATGTCATCGACCTTCTTGCGGCTGAGGCAGTAGACGATGCCGGACTCGCCGCGATGGCCTTGCAGGAACTCGGTGAGTTGACGCTTCGCGTTGTCGCGCAAGCCCACTCGATAGCCTATGTTCGGCCGGTCGAAACTCGCGACGAACTGTCGCGCCTGCTGCAAGGACAGCCGCTCGACGATCTCCTCACGCGTGCGTGGGTCCGCGGTGGCAGTGAGCGCGATGCGTGGCACCTGCGGGAAACGCTGGTGCAGGATCGCCAGCTCGCGATACTCGGGGCGGAAATCATGGCCCCACTGCGATACGCAGTGCGCCTCGTCGATCGCGAACAGCGCCACTTCGGTGCGCTCCAGCAGCCCGAGGAAACGCCCCGTCAGCAGCCGCTCGGGCGCCACGTACAGCAGGTTCAATTCGCCAGCCAGTAATTGCCGCTCGACCTCGCGCTGATCCTCGGCACCCAGGCTGGAGTTGAGATAGGCCGCGGCAACACCGGCCTCGCGCAGTGCGTCGACCTGATCCTGCATCAACGCTATCAGCGGCGACACCACGATGCCGGTGCCTTGACGCAACAGCGCGGGAATCTGATAGCACAGCGACTTGCCGCCGCCGGTCGGCATCAGCACCAGCGCATCACCGCCTTCGCATAGTTGCTCGACGATGGCCTGTTGCTGACCACGGAAACTGGGGTAACCGAAAACGCTTTGAAGTAGATCGAGAGCTGAGGAATCCATCGGTTGCATGCTAGCAAACCCGACTGGAACACTTGACGGAAACTTCGCGAGAAATGCGCCGCAGATCGTCGGAGCGCCATCCCTTCAATCGTCCGGCATGCCCCACAGTGCCCGATCCAGATCGCCATCGAGCCCGAACCGCGACAACGGCACCCGCCCGTTTTTCACTTCGACGCCTTCTGCCCGCAGCAGCCGCGATTGCTCGCGAAAACCGCGACTGCCCGGCGCCATCGCGATCTGTCCACTGGCACGCAGCACCCGAAACCACGGCAGTTGCATGCCGTCCGGCGTTTCGCCGAGCAGCCGGCCGACCAGCCGCGCCCGCCCCGGCAAGCCGGCACGGGCGGCTATGGCGCCGTAGCTGGCGACCCGCCCTGCAGGAATGGCGGCAATGGCGGCATAGATGCGGGCGTGACCTTCGTTCATGCTCAAATTCAGGATTGTTTTGCCATAAGGCCAAGGTACAGAAGCGGCACACGATTAAAGCGTGTTTTGACACCCGATCGACGCGACGCGGACCTACAGACGTGGCAGAGTAGCAGTGCCTTTGGCCAGCCATGGAACTCGCACCATGCGTCACTTCGAAGCCGTGCGTTCCCACATCAGCAGCCAGCACGAGCTGCGTCACAACGATCCCTACCTGATCAGTTTCGATTTGGAATTGTCGCGCGACCGGCATCAAGGCATCTATCTGGCCGAACTGGAGGATGAGTCAGGCCGCCGCTATCTGCGCATCTCAACCCCGATCGGCCCGCTCGCCGGCACCGATCCAAGCCGCTGCCTGCGCTTCAACTGGCAGCAGCGCACCGGTTTTCTGGCTGTAGCCGACCTCGATGGTTCGCCCTACCTGCATCTGTGCGAAAACCGTCCGTACGAATTGCTCGATAGCAACGAGCTGCAACGTGTGGTGCGGGAACTGGGCACGCTCGGCGATCAGCTCGAACAGATCGTCGTCAGCGGCGGCGACGCGCTCTAAGCGCCTACCAGGCTTTTCCGGCCAACTGCACCAACCCGTAAGCGAGCAACGCGGTGATCGGCAGGGTCAGGATCCACGCCCACACCATGCGCTCCACCACCGACCAGCGGATCGCGCTGAAACGCCTGGCCGCGCCGACGCCCATGATCGAGGCGGACACGTTGTGCGTGGTCGATACCGGAATACCGAACATCGAGGCCGTCAGAATCACCGCGGCGGAGCTGGTTTCGGCGGCGAAGCCGTTGATCGGATGCAGCTTGACCATCTTGTGGCCGAGCGTCTTGATGATGCGCCAGCCACCACCGGCCGTGCCACCGGCCATGGTCAGGGCGCACACCACTTTCACCCAGACCGGAATGACAAACCCGCCGGCGGTGTTCTCGGCGATCCTGAGAAAACCCAACCACTGCGGCAACTGGTCGAACTGATGCGCCGCAGTGCCACCGGCAAGCGCCAGCGCGATAATGCCCATGCTTTTTTGCGCATCGTTCATACCGTGCGCCACACCCATCGCCGTGGCGGAAAAAATCTGCGCCCTGCCGAAAAAGCTGTTGACGAACGGGGTGCGGCCAAATCGGTGCAGCCAGCCGTGCCGATGGGAAAACCAGGCCAGCAGCGCATACAGCCCACCCATCAACGCAAAGCTGATGATGAAGCCGGCCAGCGGCGACAGCACCATCGGGATGATCACCTTGGGGATCACGCCATGGCCGGTGATCCAGTTGCCCTGCACCCAGATCACCGAGTTGAACTTGTTGCCCGATGCGGCGACCGCAGCGCCCACCAGCGAGCCGACCAAGGCGTGGCTGGAACTGGACGGCAAGCCCAGCCACCAGGTAATCAGGTTCCACACGATCGCCGCCAGCAATGCGCAGATCACCAGCTGCGGGCCCACGTCGATCACCCCGGAATCGATCAACCCGGACGCAATGGTGGCTGCCACGGCGGTACCCAGCAACGCGCCAAACAGGTTGGTGACGGCCGCCAGCAGCACCGCCTGACCGGGTGTCAGTACCTTGGTGGCGACAACGGTAGCGATTGAATTGGCGGTGTCGTGGAAGCCATTGATGTAGGTGAAACCGAGTGCAATCAGCACTTCCGCCAGGACCAGACTGAGGCTCATGCGCAGTCTCCGGCGACGATGAGCCCAGTACGGCGAACTGGCCATGCCTCCATCGGGCAATACGCGCTGCAAAGGCTCACGTCAGCGCCCTCAGGAGTTTTTCAGCACGATCGAATACACGATGTTGCCGACGTCGCGGCACTTGTCGATCGCCTTCTCGATTAGCTCGAACAGATCCTTGGCCAGCACCGCCCGCATCACATCGCCACCCTCGACGTACAACGTGCGGTACGGCGACAGCAGCATGCGGTCGCCTTCGGATTCCAGCGCCTGCAGGCGATCCTGCAATTTCTTCACCGGGTCGATGCGCAGGCCGCGGCGCAGCTCGCCGATCATCTCGGCGACGACTTCGCTGGAACGCTCCAGCACCAGCGCACGCTGGGCGAATTCCACCCCGACCAGACGCTCCGCCACGATTTCGTAGCGTTCGGCGAACTTCTCGATGGTCTTGGGAATCTTGTACAGCGCCGAGTTCAGCGCCTCGATGTCTTCGCGATCGAGCGCGGTGACAAATGTGTTCACCAGCCCCTCGCTGATCTGTGCCGCCAGCTCCTTTTCGCGGGCACGGGTGGCGGTAAACGCCGCCATCACCGAGCCTTTGCCGGGTTTGCTCAGCAGCTCGTGCAGGGCCTTGGCGCTCTCGCAAACGGTGGCTGCGCTTTGCTCGAGCAGGCCGTAAAACTTGTCGCCTTTGCCGAAAATCGTCTGCAGTGAAAACATGCTGCCGTGCCTTGGGGAACCGGGATGACGGTAATGTTACAGGACTGCCCCACCCTCAACGACGCCTTGATAGCGCCGACGGGGTGAAGTAAAGGCTCGCCAGCCCTTACACTTCACCCCATGGACCCCTACCCCCCACTGTCGCGATGCTGACCGAAATCGCGCTCGTATTCGTGCTGGCCCTGTGCAACGGGTTTTTTGCGCTTTCAGAGATGGCCCTGGTCGTTTCGCGCAAAAGCCGCCTCAAGCAGATGGCGAAAACCAGCCGCCGCGCCGCCATGGCGCTGCGCCATGCCGAGGCGCCGGAACATTTCCTTTCCACCGTTCAGGTAGGCATTACGCTGGTGATGCTGACCACCGGCGCGGTCGCCGGCGATGCGCTGGGCGGCCACATTGCCGATGCCCTGCATGACGGTCGCGCCGCCTGGCTGGGGCCGTATGCACGGGTGATCGGCATCGTGCTCGGCTTCGTGCTGATCTCGTTCATCCAGATCGTGATTGGCGAGCTGGTACCCAAGCGGCTGGCGCTGTCCGCACCGGAACAGGTGTCGGGATACATGGCGTATCCGATGCTGGTGCTGTCGCGGTTGACGGCCCCGTTCGTGTGGCTGCTGAATGTATCGAGCAACCTGTTGCTGCGGTTGATGCGCGTCCATCAGCGACGCCAAGGCGTGGTCACCGAGGATGAAATCCGCATGCTGGTGGCCGAAAGCGCCGAACAGGGCGTGCTCGATCCGGACGAACACAACATGGTCAACCGGGTGCTGCGCCTGGGAGACCGCACGGTGGACAGCGTGATGACTCCGCGCATGCGCATCGCCTGGCTGGACGTCGCTGGCACGCGCGAGGAGAACGTCGAGGTGCTGCGGCAAACCCCGTATTCGCGTTATCCGGTATTTCGCGGCAACGAGAGTGATGTGGTCGGTGTGGTCGAGGTCAAACGCCTGCTGCACAGCTTTGCGGAAGGCAAGCCGGAGCTTTTCGATCACCTGTCCAAACCGCTGTTCGTGCCGGCCACCGCGCGTGCGCTGGACCTGCTGGAAGAATTTCGCGACGCCGAAACAAAGTTGGCGCTGGTCGTGGACGAGTACGGTGACATCGAAGGCGTGGTGACCGTCAACGACCTGCTCGCCGCCGTGGTCGGCGTCAGTCAGATCGCACATGGCGCCGACGACCAGAACGCCCCCATCGTGCAGCGCGCGGACGGCAGCTGGCTGATCGACGGCAGCCTGTCGACCGATGACCTGCGTGAACTGCTGCGCCTGGATCACCTGCCTGGTGAGCAGGAGCACGATTTCCGCACCGTCGCCGGCATGGTAATGACCGCACTCGGCCGCATCCCGCAGACCGGCGAAGTATTCGCCTGGCGCGGCATCCGCTTCGAAGTGGTCGACCTCGACGGTGCCCGCATCGACAAACTGCTGGTCACCCGCGCACCGTCAGATGAGTCCTCGAGCGATATGTAGGAGCGCGCCCGCGGAGTGCTCTGCCCCCTCTCCCGTTGGGAGAGGGCTAGGGTGAGGGCTCGGGTGCTTGCGGAAATACTCATTTCTCGTCGTCCCTGCGAAGGCAGGGGCCCAGTGCATTGGGCGTAAATTAGACATTCCCGCTATCTGCCATTTCGCTCGCAGAGCGTGTCGTCCTCCTTCGGAGGGCGAGTCACTTTTCTCTTGCGCCAAAGAGAAAGTAACCAAAGAGGAAAGGCCACCCCACTTGGCGCTTGACGGGCATTCATGCCCGGCAAGTCCGTGAGCCGGGGTCGGGCTTTTCGACAGGACTCCTGTCCTGACGAAAAGGAGTCGACATCCCTGTCGACTCCCCTGCGGGCCTGTCGTCCCCGCCTCACCGCCGCACAGGGGCCCCGGGTAGAGCAGCGGGCATCCATGCCCGCAGCCGCTGCGCGGCTACGAGAACAAAAACAACTGCGAAAGCGAAAGCGCGCCAGCGTGATGCGCAATGTCTTATTGAGCCGGTCCGCAAATCCTTCGCATAAACCGTTCGCCCTGAGCGTAGCGCAGCGGAGTCGAAGGGCATTCGGGAAACCATGAGCTGCCCGGATCGATAGTTGCGGCTTTGGCTCCGCTTTTGATTCGGCTTTTTGCTTTTCTGAAAAGTGCGCGCAGGAAGCGCTCCTACCGCTTCGCCGCCAGCTGCGCCATCCGCTGCGCGTCGGCGAGGATCCCGTGCAGCACGCGCAGCTCGCGCTCATCCGGCTGTGCGCGCTGGAACAGCTTGCGCAGGCGCAGCATGATCGTGGTGGGCTCGCGGCCCTTGTGAAACTCGATGTCGTCCAGCGTTTTTGCCAGATGCTGGTAGAACTGTTCCATCTGCGTCGCGTCGGCCGGCGGCTCATCGCGCACTGGCGCTGACACCTGAGCCGCGTCGCCCAGCATCGCCACGCGCAGCTCATAGGCCATCACCTGCACTGCCTGCGACAGGTTGAGCGAGCTGAAGTCGTCCACGCTGGGAATCCGCACCATCGCGTGGCAACGCGCCAGCTCCTCGTTCTCCAGCCCGGTGCGCTCATTGCCGAACACCAGCGCCACCTGTTCACCACGGGCGACGGCAGCCAGCACCTGCGTGGCCGCTTCGCGCGGCGAAATCTCCGGCAAGTTCACGCCACGCCGCCGCGCCGACAAACCCAGCGCCAGGCTGCTGCCGGCGAGGCTGTCGATCAATTCGTCATGGATGCCGGCGTTTGCCAGCACGTCGTCCGCGCCCGCCGCCAGGGCATTGGCCTCCGTGTCGGGAAAGCGTGCCGGTGCGACCAGTTCCAGCCGCTCGAAGCCCATCGTGCGGATCGCCCGCGCCGCGCTGCCGATATTGCCCGGATGCGAGGTGCGTACCAGCACAAAGCGGATATGGGCGGTGGGATCGTGGGCAGGAGTCATGCGAAACAACTGGTGAAAAGTGGTTGCCAAGGATAATGGATGCAGGGGGGCGGAGAACCGCCAACCCGACCTCAGAGCCTGCTTATCCTCTCCCCGTGGCTCGCCGCGGGAGAGGATAAGCAGGCTCTTAGGCCCCGCCTCTGCTAGAATTGCCGGCCGCAACCCCGCTCTTTTGCAAAGTCGAAGCCATGCCCAGACCCCACGTTACGATCGCGGCGCGCGCCGCGCGTTCTGCAGGCAACGTGATCCTGCGCTACATGAACCGCATCGACGGCCTCAATGTCGTCGAGAAGCAGCAGATGGATTTCGTCTCCGAAGTCGACAAGCTGGCCGAAGCGGAAATCATCAAGGAACTGCGCCGCGCCTATCCGGATCACGCGATCCTCGCCGAGGAAAGCGGCGCCACGGGCAAGGGCCCGCTGACGTGGGTGATCGACCCGCTCGACGGCACCCACAACTATCTGCGCGGCATCCCGCACTTCAGTGTTTCCATCGCGCTGCTGGAAAAAGGTGTGCCGATCCACGCCGTGGTATTCGACCCGCTGCGCGACGAGCTGTACACCGCCAGCAAGGGTGACGGCGCGTACATCAACGATCGCCGCATGCGCGTGTCCAAGCGCGAGAACCTGGGTGGCGCGATGATCGCCACCGGCTTCCCGTTCCGTCAGCGCGAGCATCTTCCCGCACAGCTGGACATGACCCGAGCGATCCTGGGCCAGGCCGAGGACATCCGCCGCTCCGGCTCCGCCGCGCTCGATCTGGCCTACGTCGCCGCCGGACGCTACGACGGTTACTTCGAGATCGGCCTGAAGCCATGGGACATGGCGGCCGGTGTATTGCTGGTGCACGAAGCCGGAGGCCGCTATTGCGACTTCGCCGGTCGCGACGGCATCCCCGCCAGCGGCAACATCATCGCCGGCAACCTCAACGTGGCGAAGGCGATGGTCGATGCAATCGGGCAGCAGGCGACCCCGGCGCTGCTCAAGGCCTAAGCTTTGTCGACACGTTGAACAAAACAAAGGCGCCTGCGGGCGCCTTTGTTGTATGGAATCGAGCATGTAGGTTGGGGTGAACGAAGTGATGCCCAACATGGGTGTGCCACGATCGCCGGGCTTCGCGTTGCTCATACCACCCTACGTAGGGTCAGCACCCGCTGTCGCTGCGATCAATTTTTTTCATCCGCGTCGCGCAGGAAGCTGCGCAGGAAAGGAATCGTGATGCGCCGTTGAGCGGCCAGCGATGCCTGGTCCAGCTTGTCGAGTAAGTCGAGCAACGCGCCAAGATCGCGCGCGTATCGGGCGAACAACCAGTCGAGCACGCTGTCGTCCAGTTCAATGCCGCGCGAAGCAGCCTGCGCTTTCAGCACGGTACGGCGCTCGACGTCATCGAGTGGCTTGAGAGCGAACTGGGTGCAGGCGCCGAGGCGCGAACGCAGGTCGGGCAACACCAGACCAAGTTGCGCCGGCGTCGCATCAGCAGCGAACAGCAGTGCGCTGCCTTCGGCACGGGCGCGGTTGTAGAGGTCGAACAGCGCATGTTCCGCTTCGCGGTCACCGGCAATCGCGCCGAGATCGTCCAGCGCCAGCAACTCACTTCCGACCACACCGCGCAGCGCGGCCGCGCGATCGCCCAGCGCCGCCAGCGGCAGATATTGCACTCGGCGCCCGGCGCTGCTGGCAGCCTGACAAGCAGCCATCAGAAGGTGACTGCGCCCACTGCCAAGCGCACCATGCAGATAGACCCACGGCGCACCGGCATCCGTAGCCAGCATCTGCACGGCGGCGAGTGCTGCGGCATTCACACCGGCGTGGAAATGTTCGAAACGTTGACGCCGCGGCCAGCGCAGCGCGAGTGGCAACTGCGGAATCATGGTGTGTTGGGGTCGGCGTTGCCGGGTTTCAGTGGCGCTTCCGTTACCGTGCCGCCAGCGTTGCGCACGGTGACATCCACCTCGACCTCTGTTTGCCCGGCGAGCGCGGGATCATCCGGCCCTTCCTCGGTATACAGCTCGCTCAACCGGTAGCGTTCGAGCAGGTAGCGCAGCAGTACCACGATCACCGAGGCCGCCGGCAGCGCCAGCAGCACGCCGAGAAAGCCGAACAGATAGCCGCCGGCCAGCACTGCAAAGATTACCGCCACCGGATGCAGGCCGATCTTGCCGCCAACCAGCCTGGGCACCAACACATAGCCCTCCAGCAACTGGCCGACCGCGAACACGCCGCAGATCATCAGCACGTGTGACCAATCGCCGTACTGCACCAGCACCGCGATGATCGCGGCACCGAAGCCGACGATGAATCCGAGATACGGCACGAAGCTGAGCAGGCCCGCGACGATGCCGATCAGCAGCCCGACCGACAGCCCGACCAACGACAGACCGGCGCCGTAGAAAATGCCCAGCGCCAGCATCACCAGCAGCTGGCCACGCACGAACGCGCCCAGCACCTTGTCCGATTCGTGGGCCAGATGGGCGATGGTCGGCTCGATCGAGCGCGGCAGCATGCGGTCGATCGTCCCAACCAGGCGGTGCCAGTCGCGCAATAGATAGAACGCCACGACCGGGATCAGCACGAGGTTGGTCATCCACAGCACGACACCGACACCCGAACGTGAGACCTTGCCCAGCACGCTCGTGGCGATATCGCCAATCGAACCGATATGCGCCTTGAGCGCCGCCAGCAACTGGTCGCTGTCGAACATGCGGGGGTCCAGGTGCAGCTTCTGCTGCAGCCAGGGCCATGCGGTCTGTTGGGCCCACTGCGAGTAGCGCGGAAGGTTCTCGATCAGGTTTTCGATCTGCCGCGAAATCAATGGAATCAGCAGCAGCAACACGCCGACGAGCGCCAGCAACAACACGAGGAAAACAACGCTCGCCGCCCACGCCCGGCTCATGCCGAGTCGCTGCAATCGATTGGCAAGCGGATCGCCCAGATAGGCCAGCATGGCAGCGACCGCGAACGGCATCAGCACCGGCGACAGCAGCCAGATCAGGTAACCGATGATCAGCGTGATGACGAGCATCTGCCAGCGACGCGAGGTGTCGTGTGTCATGGGCGTGCTCATGGGAATCTCACAGCAGTGAAGTGGGCCGGCCCGTGCCCCGGGAAACGTTGATGCAGCGATTGCCGCACCATGTCGACACCTGGCGGGTTCAATGCAGCCAACGCAGGTTCGCATCGGCGCCAGGATGCGGCTCACCCTGCAACAGCAAGCGGCCACCGGCGGCAAGATTCGCGGCCAGTCCGCTCAGCGGCATGGATGCCTTGACGGACAACAATACGCCGTCGTTCTGGGCCTGCAGCGTCGTTACCTGGCGCACCGAGGGATCAGTGCGCAGCACAGCCAACAGGTCGGCGTAGTCGATCGCCGAATTCAGCCCGCTGACCCACAGTTTGCCGTCGCTGATACTGGAGCCGATCACGTTGAGTTGCTTGCCGATGCGATCGACCATGGCGCTGCCAGCGTCGGCCAGCAACACATCTTCGGTCGCGCCTGCGCTCGTCCAATGTTGGGCCTGCCCCCCGGAAACCAGGATCCAGTTGGCCTTGCCGTCCTGCAAGCTGCCGAGCAGCACCAGACCGGTGTGGTACTCCTGGTCGACCGCTGCCAGCGCGGCCGGATCAGCGGCGGCCACCTTGGCTGCTTCCAGCGGCTTGGCCGCGTCGGGATAGACCACGTTGGTGCCACGGGCACCGGCCGACGCGACCAGACTGGTCAACGCCGCCTGGTCGAGCAATTTGCCATCCGCGCCTTGCACCAGCAGCAGCACCGGCGGCTTGACCCCTGCGCTCGCCACACCCAACTTGGCGATCAGGCGTCGCACCGTGCCCGGCTCAAAGTTCACTTCCAGACTCATGCCCGTCGCAGCGCGCTGGTATTGGAACTTCTGCACCATGGAACCGGCGCCTTTCAGCGCATCGTCATAGCCGGCGTTGCTGCGTAGATCCTGACCGCCGGCCACCCGCGTAAGCACCTGCCCGAGAGCGGTGGCAAACGCCTGGTCCCGCTGGGCGTCGCTGGTATCGGCAACCGGCACGGTGACCGAATACGGCGAACCTGGCGAAGCCTGCGCCCCCACCGGAGCCTGGGCTTGCGCATGCAGCGGTGGCAGTACGGCAAAGCCCAGCAACAGGGTGACGATCAGCAGGCGTGACAGGCGCATGGGGATGGGTATCTTTGGGAGGAAAGCTCCGGGAAGTCTGCCCAATCGCGCCTCCAGCGTCCATCGGAGCATCGACGGATCCGCCGATACAGCCGACGCAGGCCAGCATCGATTCCACATACTGCTAAACTTGCGCGTTTCTTCCACGCCGGTTTCCGCCATGTCTGACGCCCTTACCTACCGCGCCGCCGGCGTTGATATCGATGCCGGCAATGCCCTGGTCGAACGCATCAAGCCGCTGGTCAAACGCACATTCCGCCCCGAAGTGATGGGTGGACTGGGCGGCTTTGGTGGCCTGTTCGACCTGTCCGGGCGCTACAAGGAGCCGGTGCTGGTATCCGGCACCGATGGCGTCGGCACCAAATTGAAGCTGGCGCAGGTCTTGAACCGGCACGACACGATCGGCATCGATCTGGTCGGCATGTGCGTCAACGACGTGCTGGTGCAGGGCGCCGAGCCGCTGTTCTTCCTCGACTACTTCGCCACCGGCAAGCTCGACGTCGATACCGCCGTGGCGGTGGTCGGCGGCATCGCGAAGGGTTGCGAGCTGGCTGGCTGTGCACTGATCGGCGGCGAGACCGCCGAGATGCCGGACATGTATCCGCCCGGCGAATACGATCTGGCCGGTTTCACCGTGGGCGCGGTCGAGAAGTCGCAGATGCTCAGCGGCGAAGCGATCGTTGCCGGCGACGTGATTCTTGGCGTGGCCTCGTCAGGACCGCATTCCAACGGCTATTCGCTGGTTCGCCGGATCCTGGAGCGCGCCGGCAACCCGCTGGATCTCAATCTCGCCGGGGTGAAACTCGCCGACGCGCTGATGGCGCCGACGACGATCTACGTGAAATCGATGCTGGAGTTGCTGCGCACCCACGCGGACCAGGTGCACGGCATGGCCCACATCACTGGTGGCGGCCTGAAGGAAAACATCATCCGCGTGGTGCCGGATGGCCTGGGCATCGCGCTGGACGCCTCGACCATCGTGCTGCCGCCGGTGTTCGACTGGTTGATGCGCGAAGGCAACGTGGCGCGCGAAGAAATGTGGCGCACCTTCAACTGCGGCGTCGGCTTCACCGTGATCCTGCCACGTGATGCGGTCGCCGCGGCGTCCGCGCTGCTGGCGAAGCACGGCTTGGCCAGCTCGGTGATCGGCGAGGTCGTGCCGGCGCAGGGCGACGAGCGCGTGCGGATCGGCTGACCTCACCCGAATCGACCACTGCCCGTTCGCCCTGAGCGTAGCGCAGCGAAGTCGAAGGGCAGCCCTTCGACTTCAGCCCTTCGGGCCTACGCTCAGGGCGAACGGCCATTGATCCCGGAACTCATATGTCCTCACCACCGCGCATCGCCGTCCTTGCTTCCGGGCGTGGCAGCAATCTCGCCGCGCTGCTGGCCGCGCGTGAGCGTGGCGAGCTTCCGGTCGAGTTCGTACTGGTCGGCAGCGACAAGTCGTCGGCCGGCGCATTGCGCATGGCCGAAGCGGCCAACATTCCCACGCTGGCGCTCGATCCGCGCAGCTATCCGGACCGCCGTGCGTTTGACCTCGACCTGTTTGCCCGCATCGACGCCAGCGGTGCCGAAATGCTGGTGCTGGCCGGCTTCATGCGCATACTCGATGGCGAAGCGTTGATGCCTTGGATCGGCCGGATGATCAACATCCATCCTTCGCTGCTGCCGAAATATCGCGGCCTGCACACCCATCGCCGCGCCCTGGAAGCGGGCGACACCGAGCACGGCGCCAGCGTGCATTTCGTCACCGCCGAACTGGATGGCGGCCCGGTGATCGCGCAGGCACGCATCGCGATTCAGCCGGACGACGACGAACAGCGACTGGCAGAACGACTGCTGCCCCTGGAGCACCAATTGCTGCCCGCCGTGCTGGGTCTGCTGGCGAACCAGCGACTGCGTTGGGACGGGGCACCCCGGCTCGACGACCAGCCGTTGCTGGCGCCACTCGTGCTGGGCGCGCACGGCCTGCAGACGGCAGAGTGATCCACGGTTCAGCCCGGCGCCGGCAGACTGGCCCAATGACTATCCGAACCCTGCTCCCCTCCCTCCTCGGCCTCGGCCTGCTGATTGGCACCCAGGCTGCCCTCGCCGCCACTCCCACCAGCTTCACCGCCCACTACAACGTGCTGCAGGGCGGCGAGCCGATGGGCGAAGCCACCGTGACGCTGCGCGCCGACGGCCACGGCGAATGGATCTACAGCCGCGACGTCAAGGGCACCGGCGGCATGGCCGCCATGATGAATGCCAGCATCAAGGAAACCTCGCGCTTCCGCTGGAAAGGCGACGTGCCCGAAGCGATCAGCTACGACTACCAGCTGGATGCGACGATCAAGAACAAACAACGCCACCTGCTGGTCGACTGGACCAAGCAATTGGTGACCGTCGACGAGGGCAAGGGCCCGAACAGTTATCCCGCCACGGCCGGCATGGTGGAGCGCAATACCACGCCGCTGGCACTGGGACTGGCCCTGCGCGACGGCAAGCAGCAGATCGCATTGCCGGTCGCTTCGCGCCAGGACGTACAAACGCAGAATTTCAAGGTGACCGGCAAGGAAACCGTCAAGGTGCCGGCCGGCAGCTTCAGTGCCGAGCGGGTCGATCGCACCGACGCCGAGCGCGGCTTCAGCGCGTGGTACGCGCCGGGCAAGTACCTGTTGCCGGTGAAGCTGTCGCAACATGACGGCGGCGACATGGTGATGGAGCTGGTGAGCTACAAAGCCGATTGATGCTGACGCGTTGTCCATGAAAAAGCCCGGCATCGCCGGGCTTTTTTTGTCGGCGAATGACGCCCGCTCAGTTCGGCAAGCGGCGAATCTTCGCCCCGAGCACGCCGAGTTTCTCCTCGATATTCTCGTAGCCACGGTCGATGTGATACACGCGATCGACCACCGTGTCGCCCTTGGCAACCAGGCCGGCCAGCACCAGACAGGCCGACGCGCGCAGGTCGGTGGCCATGATCGGCGCCCCGCTCATCTGCTGCACGCCCTGGATCACCGCCGTATTGCCTTCGACGTGGATATCCGCGCCGAGACGCTGCAATTCCTGCGCATGCATGAAACGGTTTTCGAACACGGTTTCGGTCACCACGCCGGTGCCTTCTGCGACGCAGTTGAGCGCGGTGAATTGCGCCTGCATGTCGGTCGGAAATGCCGGATACGGCGCGGTACTGATGTTCACCGCCTTCGGCCGGCGTCCACCCATGTCCAGCTCGATCCAGTCGTCGCCGACGCAGATGTGCGCGCCAGCTTCTTCAAGCTTTGCCAGCACGGCATCGAGCGTGTCGGCGCGGGCCCGTCGTGCACGCACCTTGCCTCCGGTCATCGCCGCGCCAACCAGGAACGTACCGGTTTCGATGCGGTCAGGCAGTACCTCGTACTCGGCGCCGTGCAGGCGCTCGACGCCGTGGATCACCATGGTCGACGTGCCGGCACCTTCGATCTGCGCGCCCATCGCGATCAGGCAGTGCGCCAGATCCACCACCTCGGGCTCCTGTGCGGCGTTCTCGATCACCGTGGTGCCCTGTGCGAGCGTGGCCGCCATCATGATGTTTTCGGTACCGGTGACGGTGACCATGTCCATCACGATGCGCGCGCCTTTCAGCCGCTTCGCGCGGGCCTTGATGTAACCATTCTCGACGGTGATCTGTGCGCCCAGCGCCTGCAGGCCACGGATATGCTGGTCAACCGGGCGCGAACCGATCGCGCAGCCGCCCGGCAGGGAAACCTCGGCCTGACCAAAACGCGCGACCAGCGGACCCAGCACCAGGATCGAGGCGCGCATCGTGCGCACCAGGTCATAAGGAGCCACGCAGGTACTGGTGGTACGCGGATCGACGTGCATCTTCATGCGATCGTCCAGCACCAGCTGCACACCCATCTGGCCCAGCAACTCGATGAACGTGGTGACATCGTGCAGATGCGGCACGTTGCCTATGCTGACCGGTTCGTCAGCCAGCAGGCAGGCTGCGAGGATGGGCAATACGGCGTTCTTGGCGCCGGAAATGCCGACCTCGCCATGGAGCGGCGTACCGCCACTGATCAGGATCTTGGCCATCGTTTTCCTTGAATGAAGCGGTGGAGTGCGACTGCGGCCATCAGCGGCGCGGCGCAGCTTCCTCGGGTGTCAGGGTCTTCAGCGCCAACGCGTGGATCGCGCCGCCCATCAGCTCACCCAGCGTGCCGTAGACCAGCCGATGCCGCGCCAGCGGCAGTTTGCCGGCGAACTGGCTGGCGATCACGGTGGCTTCGAAATGCACGCCATCGGCGCCGCTGACCTCTGCTTGCGCACCTGGCAGGCCGTTTTCGATCATTGCCTGGATGCTGGCTGAGTCCATCGGAAGGGGGTGGTCCATAGGGGCTTGAGTCGGCAAAACGCGGATTCAGTCGCTTGTTGAATCCAACGCGCGGACTTATGACGTTAAAATGCGAATGTGCCATGGTAATGGAAATTCGCGGGCGCAGAAACGACAACAGCGCCAGACGAGCCATGACCGACCGCAATAACTGATGATTCCCGCAGCCATGACGGCAACGGACATCAGATCCCCAGCTTCCATCGAGCCCACATGAACGCACGCATTGCCCCGCCCGCCGCCATCGAGCTGAATCCGGACAACATCTTGCGTAGCGCACGCACCGTGATCGCGACCGAAGCGGCAGCGATCCACGCGCTGGAGCCCCGTATCGGGCAGAACTTCGTCGAAGCCTGCCGACTGATCCTGGCCTGCAAGGGTCGCGTGATCGTCAGCGGCATGGGTAAATCAGGACATGTGGCACGCAAGATCGCCGCGACCCTGGCCTCCACCGGGACACCGGCGTTCTTCGTGCATCCGGGCGAGGCAAGCCACGGCGACCTCGGCATGATCCTGCCGCAGGACGTGGTGCTGGCGCTGTCCTATTCCGGCGAAACCGACGAGCTGCTGTTCATCCTGCCGGTGATCAAGCGCCAGGGCATCCCGCTGATCGCGATCACCGGCAAGCCCAGCTCCTCGCTGGCAACCCAGGCCGACGTGCACCTGGACGGCAGCATCTCCAGCGAAGCCTGCCCGCTGGGCTTGGCGCCGACCACCAGCACCACCGTCGCGCTGGTGTTGGGCGACGCGCTGGCGATTGCGCTGCTGGAAGCGCGTGGCTTCACTTCGGACGATTTTGCCCGCTCACATCCGGCCGGCAGCCTCGGTCGCCGCCTGCTGCTGCACATCGGCGACGTGATGCACACGGGCGATGACGTGCCGAGGGTGTCGCCGGACGCCGGCCTCACCGCCGCGCTGGTCGAAATGACCCGCAAGCACCTGGGCATGACCGCCGTGGTCGATGCCGACCAGCGTCTGCTCGGCGTATTCACCGATGGCGATCTGCGCCGCGCGCTGGACGATGAAGGCGTGGATCTGCGCGGCGTCACGGTCGCCGAGCTGATGACCCGCGGACCCAAGACGATCAGTGCCGACAAACTGGCGGCGGAAGCGGCACAGCTGATGGAAAAGCACCAGATTCACGCGTTGCTGGTGGTTGACGACGAGCAGCGCGTGGTCGGCGCGCTGAACATTCATGATCTGCTCCGTGCCCGTGTGGTCTGATCGGCCCTCCCGAACGTTCACTCCGGCATGAGCACACGGCATCTCCCATGTATCTGACTGACCTCCCCGCCGACATCCTCGCCCGTGCCGCCAAGATCCGCGTGGCGGTATTCGACGTGGACGGCACCCTGACCGACGGCCGCCTGTGGTACGGCGAAGACGGCCGTGAAACCAAGGTGTTCCATGTGCACGACGGACTTGGCCTGAAGCAGCTGCTGGCGAATGATGTGCTGGTCGCGATCATCAGCGCCCGGATCAGCCATCCGGTCGCCTTGCGCGCCGAAGAGCTGGACATCGCGCACGTCTACCAGGGCCAGAACGACAAGCGCGCCTGCCTGCTGGAACTGCTGGACGCGCTCAATCTCGCCCCCGAGCAGGCCGCCTTCATCGGTGATGACCTGCCCGATCTGCCGGCGATGCGCATCGCCGGCCTGGCGGTCGCGGTGGCCAATGCGCATCCGTGGGTCGCCGAACAGGCACATTGGCAAACCCGCCTCGGCGGCGGCATGGGCGGCGTGCGCGAGGTATGCGACATGATCCTGCACGCCCAGGGCAAAAGCGCCGCCGAACAGGAACGCTGGCAGTGAGCCTGGTCAGCTATCTGCGCGAGCGTCGCCTGACCGTCGCGATCGTGCTGGTCGGGCTCGCTGCCGCCGCCAGTCAGGGGCTGATGTGGTGGCTGAGCCCGCAGGCGGCGACGCACGACTTTGTCGGCCCACCGCGTTCCGGCTACATCCTGCACAACTTCAAGATGTGGTCGTATGGCGTGGATGGCCTGCCCAGCTTCAGCATGACCTCGCCGCAGCTGGATCGCCGCGATGACGACGACACGCTGTACATCATCACACCCAACTTCGTGATCCCGTCCAAGCAGCCCGGCGTCATTCCCGACTGGGATGGCAATTCGCTGCATGGCTGGGTCGACAAGAGCGGCACCCTGATCAAGCTGCAAGGCCCCGTCTACATGCACCGGCCAGCCTATGTCACGGCAAACGGGACCCCAACGCCGGTAACTACCCTGAACACCTCCGAAGCCACCCTCTGGCCGAAGGAAAACCGAATGGAAACCGCCGAGGTGGCCCATGTCGTGCAGGGCGAACGTACAATGACCGGGATCGGCATGCGTGCCAACCTCAACGAAAATCATCTGGAGCTGCTTGATGCTTCGCACATCACTTTCCCGCCGCGCGCACCCAAACCGTCTCCGGGTCAGCCTGCTCCTGCTCGGCATGCTCCTGTTGCAACCGGCGCTGGCCAAGCAAGATGACCGCAACCAGCCGATGGATCTGCATGCCACGGCCACCGACGGCTTCAACCTGCCCAACACCATCACGACGCTCACCGGCAACGTGATCGCTACCCAGGGCACGCTCAAGGCGACTGGCGACAAGGCCGTGGTCTATATCGACGGCGACACCCAGATCAGTCGCATCGTGATCACGGTCAACAAGGGCAAGCTGGCGCATATCGAGCAGGTCGACGATGCGGGCAACCTGATGACCGGTGACGCGGATCAGCTCGACTACGACAACATCAACGGCATTGCGGTGCTGACCGGCCATGCCGTGGTCCATCAGCAGGGTCGCGGTGAGGCGCATGGTGACAAGCTCACCTACAACACCCAGACCAGCTACATGACCGGCAACAGTGGTGGCGACGGCCTGGTGCACATGATCTTCCTGCCGAAGCCAAAGCCGGCCCCCGGCGCGCCGGCTCCGGCCAAGGCCGCCGCTCCTGCCAATGCGGCGCCGCCATCCACCGCCAAACCGGCTTCCGCGTCGAGCGCCTCGACCAAGCCAACCGCAGCGCCGGCAACCGCCGGCAGCGCATCGACCCCGATCAAGGAACAACCGTAACCCATGCTCTCCGCTGAAGGTCTGCAAAAGAGTTTCAAGGCGCGCAAGGTAGTGCGGGATTTTGCGTTCTCGATCCGCGAGGGCGAAGTCGTCGGCCTGCTGGGTCCCAACGGCGCCGGCAAGACCACCTGCTTCTACATGGTGGTCGGACTGATCGAAGCCGATGCCGGCAGCATCAAGCTGGACAAACAGGACATCACCAGCCTGCCGATGCACTCGCGCGCCAAGCTGGGCATCGGCTACCTGCCGCAAGAGGCGTCGGTGTTCCGCCGGCTCAGCGTGTCCGACAACATCATGGCGGTGCTCGAGCTGCGCGAGGGCCTTACCCTCAAGCAGCGCAACGCCGAGCTGGAAAGCCTGCTGGACGAGCTGAAGGTCTCGCATATCGCCGATCAGAAAGGCATCAGCCTGTCCGGCGGTGAGCGTCGTCGCGTCGAGATCGCCCGCGCTTTGGCTGCGCAGCCGCGCTACATGCTGCTGGACGAACCGTTCGCCGGCGTCGACCCGATCTCCGTCGGCGAGATCCAGCGCATCGTGCGGCACCTCAAGGAACGCGGCATCGGCGTGCTGATCACCGACCACAACGTGCGCGAAACACTGGGCATCTGCGACCGCGCCTACATCATGAGCGACGGCGAAGTCCTGTCGCGCGGCACTCCCGCCCACATTCTCGCCGACGAAAAAGTGCGCGAAGTCTACCTGGGCCGCGAATTCCGCCTCTGACCCGCGGGCCAAGGCTCTCGTAGGTTGGGGTGAGCGCAGCGATGCCCAACATGACCGTACCCGCAATGTTGGGCATCGCTGCGCTCACCCCAACCTACCTGCGGCTCTTCGCGGGCCGTCGCCGGCCTGGGCTGGGTCTATCCACGGGAAAGCCTTTAGCTAACGGCCTTGCCGGGGATGCGACACAGTCCTATGGCCGCATCCGCGGGCAAGCGCTAGGATGGCCGCGAGTTCCTTCGATCTGGCCGGCATGAAACCCGCACTGCAGTTCCGCCTCCATCAGCAGCTCACCCTGACGCCGCAACTACAGCAGGCGATTCGTCTGTTGCAGCTGTCACAGCTGGAGCTGGAAGCGGAACTGCGGCAGATCACCGAGAGCAATCCGCTGCTGGAGTTCGCCGAGGAGAGCGAGGACGCCGAACCGGTAGATTCCGACGACGCCGAAAGCGAATACCCCAGCGCCGAGAGCCCCAGTGCGGCAGCGGGCAGCGACAGCGAGATTGAAGACTCTACGGAATGGGCGGACGGCGGTGGCGTCGCCGAATCTCCGATTGATTTTTCCAGCAGCAGCGTCGGCAGCAACGGCAGCACCGGTGCGCGCGGCGACGAGGATTTCGAGCCGCAGAACGCCGCGCCGGAAACCCTGCAGCAGCACTTGCTGTGGCAGCTCAACATGGCGTCGTTCAATCCCCGCCAGTATGCGATCGCCACGGTGCTGATCGACGCGTTGAATGCCGATGGCTACCTGACCGAGGGGCTGGAGGCGGTGCTCGCGGTGCTCCCGGCCGATATCAAGGCCAGCATCGAGGAAGTCGATCTCGTGCGTCGCCAGTTGCAGGGTTTCGACCCTGCCGGCGTCGCCAGCCTGGATTTGCGTGACTGTCTGCGGGTTCAGCTGGAACAGTTCGATCCTGACACGCCGCAACGCGAGTTGGCGCTGCGCATGGTCGACACCGAGCTGGAATTGCTCGCGCGCAACGATATCGCGAGACTCGCGCGCCGACTGCGTGCGACCGAAGACGACGTCGCCGCGGCCGCTGTACTGATCCGCAGCCTCGACCCGCGCCCGGGCGCGGCGCTGGATGCCACTCCGGTGGAATATGTCGCGCCGGATGTCTACGCACTGAAAGACGCCAATCGCTGGCGGGTCAGCCTGAATCCCGATTGCCAGCCACGGCTTGGGCTGAACCAGCATTACTGCGGCATGATCGCGCGGGCCCGCGGCGAGGACGCCAGCTGGATGCGCGGCCAGCTGCAGGAAGCGCGCTGGCTGATCAAGAGCCTGGAATCACGCGCCGAAACGCTGCTAAAGGTGGCCGAAGCGATCGTGCGCCGGCAAAGTGCCTTTCTCGACTACGGCCCCGAAGCTATGCACCCGCTGGTGTTGCGCGAAGTCGCCGAGGAAGTGGGCATGCACGAGTCGACCATCTCGCGCGTCACCACGCGCAAATACATTCACACCCCCCGCGGCACGTTCGAACTGAAATACTTTTTTTCCAGCGGCGTCTCCACCGAAGATGGCGGCAGCGCATCGGCCACCGCGATCCAGGCCATGCTGCGCAAGCTGATCGACGCCGAAGACGCCCGCAAACCACTATCCGATCAGGCGATTGCCGAGGAATTGAAACGCAAGGGTATCCAGGTAGCCCGCCGCACCGTCGCCAAATACCGGGAAGGACTGCGCATTCCCAGCTCCAGCGAACGCCAGCGTGCCAGTTGATTCACATCCGAAGAACATGCGCAAAATCATTCTTCAGAACATGCGCGGGAACTTGGCAAGGTCAAAAGCGTTCCCATACCTGTAGACAGTGATTGACGATGTGCCACTGCCATCACAGCAGTGGCACGTTTATCCGCCGCCGAAAGACGGCACTGCACCACCAGAGGAGGCGCCCCATGCAATTCCAACTCAGCGGCCAGCAGATCGAAGTCACCCCCGCACTGCGGGACCATGCCACCGCCAAGCTTGACCGCCTGACACGCCTCGATGAAAAACTGATCAGCCTTGCCATTGTGCTGTCGGTCGACAAGCTCCAGCAGCGTGCGGAGGGCACGCTGGGAGTCACCGGCGCCACGTTGCATGCCGAAGCCGCCGAGGCCGACATGTATGTCTCCATCGATGTCCTGTTCGACAAACTCGTCAACCAGTTACGCAAGCACCGCGAGAAAATAAGCGACAAGCATCAACGCGAAACCCGCGAAGAGCGCCAGTACGGCTGATCGAGCCCTCCCTTACCCCGAATCCTTCTCCCCACCGGGGAGAAGGTGACCCACCGGGGCAGATGAGGGACCAGCCAGAAAATCCCCAACTACCTTCTCCCCACCGGGAGAAGGTGGCCCACAGGGTCGGATGAGGGGCTGCGTTGCCTCAAACCCCCTCCCCACATCCACGCACCCATCCCCCAAACTGGCACAATGGTCCCATCGCCGCAGACGCCCACCGGGCTCACCATGCGGCGCAAGGATTCTTCGCTTGGACCGGATCAGCGCGCGACAACTTTTCGATAGCGTCCACGAACGCATGGGCCTGCGCTGGATATCAGGCATGCGCGGGGAAACGCGCGCGCTCGATCCCGGCGCGGCGCAATCGCGTCGACCGTCCTTGATCGGCTATCTCAACGTCATCTATCCGAACAAGATCCAGATCATCGGCACGGAAGAACTGAGCTTCCTGGATGGGCTGGATTCGCGCCAGCGCTGGGAGGTGATCCACAAGGTCGCCGCCTATCAGCCGGTCGCCCTGATCGTGACCAAGGATCAGACGCTGCCCGCCGACTTGCGCGAAGTCGCCGAAGAAACCAACACCCCGCTATGGATCAGCCCCAAGCGCGGCCACGAACTGCTGACCTACCTGCAATATCACCTGGCGCGCCTGTTGGCAGCGAAGACGACCCTGCACGGCGTGTTTCTGGAGGTGTTCTCGATCGGCGTGCTGATCACCGGCGAGGCCGGCTCCGGCAAGAGCGAGCTGGCGCTGGAACTGATCAGCCGCGGCCATCGACTGGTCGCTGACGATGCCACCGAATTCACCCTGATCGCGCCGGACGTGATCGACGGCAACTGCCCGGAGCTGCTGCAGGATCTGCTGGAAGTGCGCGGACTGGGCGTGCTCAACGTGCGCGAGATGTTCGGCCACATGTCGGTCAAGCCTTCGAAGTATCTGCGCTTGGTGATTCACCTGAAGCCGTTGCGCGACGGTGAGGAAACCGACGCATTGACGCGCCTTACCGGCGACATCGGGCATCGCGAAATCTTCGATGTCGCAGTGCCGATGATCACCATACCGGTGGCGCCCGGACGCAACCTTGCCGTACTGGTCGAAGCGGCCGTGCGCAGTCACGCACTGAAGAGCAAGGGCATCGATCCTGCGCAGACCTTTATCGACCGGCAGGCGCATCAATTGCGCCGGCTGCCGCCCTGGTGATTCCATGATCGAGAACAACGAACCTCTGCTCAATCCCCTGGTCGATCCGCAAGAGATCCACCTGATCGTGCTCACCGGCATGTCCGGTGGCGGCAAGACGGTGGCACTGCGCGCACTGGAGGATCTCGAGTTCTACTGCGTCGACAACCTCCCCTCGGCGCTATTGCCGCAGCTGGTGAATGCGGTGATCCATGAACGTCGCGGCAAGCGCCGGCGCATCGCCGTGGGGGTCGACGTGCGCAATCGCGGCACGGACTTCGCGCACATGCCCGCGGTGCTGTCGGAACTGGCCGCCGCCGGCGTGCAGGTGCATCTGATCTTTCTGGACTGCCGCGACGAAGTGCTGATCAAGCGCTATTCGGAAACCCGTCGTCGCCATCCGCTGGCCACGCGGGGCTTGTCATTGGCCGATGCGATCGCCGAGGAGCGCAGGCTGCTGCGCCCGCTGATGGCCATCGCCGAAAAGGTGATCGACTCAAGCGAACTCAACGTGCATCAGCTGCGTCGGCTGGTTGCCACCGGCTACGCACAGGCCACCGAAGGGCTCACGTTGATGTTCCAGTCATTCGCGTTCCGGCGCGGGCTGCCGCTGGATGCGGATTTCGTGTTCGATGCGCGCTGCTTGCCGAATCCGCACTGGCATCCGCACCTGCGCCCGTTGTCAGGCAAGGATGCGCCAGTGCGCGAATTCCTCGATAACGAGCCTATGGTCAGCGAATACTATGCCGATACGGTGCGCTGGCTGGATACGTGGCTGCCGCGCTTCGAACAGGATGACCGCAGCTACATGACGATTTCGATCGGCTGCACCGGTGGCCGACATCGTTCGGTCTATCTGGTCGAGAAGCTCGCCACCTACTATCGCAGTCAGCGCGAAGGCGTGCTCACCTTCCACCGTGAACTCGAGTGATGATCATGTCGTCCAAGTACACAGCCACCACAGGTATCCGGACGTGAGCGTCGGCGTGCTGCTGATGACCCACGAGGCGGTCGGCAAGGCGCTGATCTCCGCAGCGCATCACGTGATGCCGAAGCTGCCGCTGCAGGTTGCCGCAGTGGAAATTCCGCCGCAATCCGATCCGGACGTGATGCGAACTCTGACCGTGCGTCATGCACGGGAACTCGACCAGGGCGACGGGGTGCTGGTGCTGGCCGATCTTTACGGTGCCACGCCCTGCAATATCGGTTTGTCACTAAGCGCGCTTGGCGTGCATTTGCGCTGCGTCTCCGGCCTCAATCTGCCGATGCTGCTGCGTGTACTCAACTATGCGGAAAGACCACTGGACGAACTCGCCGAGATAGCGGCCAGCGGTGGCCGCGGGGGAATCTTCATCGATCATGCTTGAACAAGAAATCGTCGTTTCCAACAAGCTCGGCCTGCACGCCCGCGCCTCGGCCAAGCTGGTGCAACTGGTACAAGGCTTCAAATCCACGGTGTGGTTGATCAGCAAAGGGCGCGAAGTCAACGCACAAAGCATCATGGGCGTCATGATGCTGGCTGCCGGCATCGGCACGCCGCTGATCATCCGTACGGAAGGCCCGGACGAACAGTCGGCGCTGAAAGCAGTAGCCGAGTTGTTCGAGCGCAAATTCGATGAAGGAGCATGAATGGGTAGTCCGCCTGCCAACCTGCTGATCCCCGACCAGCTGCGTGCCCTGCCCGTGCCGGTCCGGCATGCGGAGTGGCGTGCATGAGACATGTGCTCAACGGCACAGTCGCTGCGCGTGGCATGGCATTGGGCCGGGCGCGCCTGGTGCAGCCCAGTCGCTACACGGTCGACACCCGCCCGCTGGCCGAGGACGAGATCGAGGGCGAGCTGCTGTTGTTGCATCGCGCACTGGATACCGCGCGACAGGAGCTGCGCGAGCTGCGCGGCAAACTGCATGGCGCGCTGGCGCGCGAGGTCAACGAATTCATCGATGCGCACAGCCTGCTGCTGGACGATGCAGAGCTGCTGCGTGGCCTGGACGATTTGGTACGGATAGGCCACTACCGCCCCGGCGCGGCGTTGAAGAAACAGCGCGATCGACTTTCCGCGGTGTTCGAGGCGATGGACGATCCCTACCTGCGCAGCCGCAAGGAAGATGTCGAGCAGGTGATCAACCGGGTCATCTCCGCGTTGCAGCGGCAGACCAGCCCGGAGGAACGCAAGTTGGCCGCACGTGTCGGCGAGATCCTGATCGCCGACAGCATCGCGCCGGCCGACATGGCACAGCTGGCCGGCAATGGCCTGCTCGGTGTCGTCGGCAGCTCCGGCAGCGCGTATTCGCACAGCGCCATTCTTGCGCGCAGTCTCGGCCTGCCGATGCTGGTGGGTACCCGCGACGCGCTTTCGAATATCCATGACGACGATCTGATCCTGCTCGACGCCGAACGCGGCGAAGCCGTGGTGCACCCCACCGCGCAAGACCTGTCGCGATATCGAGCCTGGCAACGCGAGGCGGTGCTCGAAGGTCGTCGCCTCGCGATGCTGGCCAACGCACCCACCCGCACTCGCGACGGCGTCGGCATCAGCCTGCTCGCGAACGCCGAGACGGCTACCGACGTGGCCATGGCACGCGCCCGCGGCGCGGATGGTGTCGGCCTGTACCGCACCGAATTCCTGTTCCTGCGGCACAAGGGGCTGCCATCGGAAGACGAGCAGTTCATCGCCTATCGCGACCTGGTAATGGGCATGGGTGGCCTGCCGGTCACGATCCGCACGCTGGATCTGGGCGCCGACAAGGCGGATGCCGCCGGACTGACCATGCGCGGCGAGGACAATCCTGCACTCGGCGTGCGCGGCGTGCGACTGTCGCTGCGTTACCCCGCGGTCTTCTCCACCCAGATCCGCGCCATCCTTCGCGCCGCCTGCTACGGCCCAGTACGCGTGCTGGTGCCGATGGTGACCCAGCCGGATGAGCTGATTGCGGTGCGCACGCTGTTCAAGCTGGCGCGACAGGACCTGAAACGCGAGAACATCGACCTGCCGGAGAAGCTCCCGCTGGGCGCGATGATCGAAGTACCGGCCGCAGCGATCAATGTGCGCGCACTGCTGGAGCACGCCGATTTCCTTGCGATCGGCACCAACGACCTGGCTCAGTATGTGCTCGCTGCCGATCGTGGCAACGATGCGCTGGAAAACATCTACAACCCGCTGCAACCGGCGTTGCTGCGGCTGCTGTCGCACGTGATCAGCGCCGGACGCCGCGCGAAGAAGCCCGTGAGCCTGTGCGGCGAAATTGCCGGCGATGTGAACTTCACCGCGCTGCTGCTGGTGTTGGGCCTGCATGAATTCAGCATGCACCCCGGCCAGATCCTGCAGGTGCGCGACCGCCTCGCCACGTTCGACCACGCCCACCTGCGCCGCCACGCCTCCCGGCTGCTGCGCGCACCCACCCATGAAAAGGCCGAAGCGCTGTTGAACGAGATCATCGGATCGTTGGCCCCGGCCTGAATCGAGTACGCGTGCGTTCTGGCCGCTTGGCAGCGGCCATGACCTCCCCATCGACGCTTGCCCGCTGAACGTCTCCGCGTAGAAGAACGGCATGTCGTTCTTCTTGTTCGCGATAGCAAATTTGTCACGATTTGTTCTGCTTTTCTTCACACGAGTGGGCACAGCTTCAGCAATTGTGGGGGCAAAACGGCTGGGCGTTCGAATGGCACCGGAGCTCCATCAAGGCTCTCCGGAAGCTTCGTGAGTTCACTCAACAGCTAGGGGAGTCAGTCATGAAGAAATTTCTTCTCGCAGGTTTGTTGGGGGCATTGCTGATGCCCTCGGTAGTCATGGCGCAGAGCAGCTTCGACGGCACCTGGAAAATCGATCTGAGCAAGGTGCAGATGCCGAAGAAGCCCGACGTTTTGCTGCTGCAAAACGGCATGTACGACTGCAAGACGTGTGCGCCGGCGATCAGCATCAAGGCGGATGGTGACGATCACCCGGTCACCGGACACCCGTACTTCGACACGATGGCGCTCAAGGTGGTGGACGATCACACAGTCCAGGAAACCCAGAAGAAGGCCGGCAAGGTCGTAGCGACTTCGAAGACGGTGGTTGCAGCAGACGGAAAAACCGCAACGTTCGAATTCAACGACAGCAGCGATACCAATGCCGCGCCCGTGACAGGTAACGGTACGATGACGCGCGTGGCGGCGGGACCGAAGGGATCACACGCCATTTCGGGTTCCTGGCGAACAACGAGTTACGGGAATGTCTCGGACAACGCACTCACCTTCACCTACAAGGTTGACGGCACCATGCTGAGCATGACAAGTCCGACCGGCCAGGCCTACAACGCGAAGCTGGATGGCACTGACGCACCCTATGCGGGCGACCCGGGAACCACCAGCGTGTCGGTCAAGAAACTCGGCACGAACGCCATCGAAGAATCCGACAAGCGCAATGGAAAAGTCATCAGCGTCGCGAAAATGACCGTCTCGGCTGATGGCAAGACGATGACGATCGCGGTCAATGACAAGCTGCGCGGGTCGACCAGCACGTACGTAGCGACCAAGCAATAAGCCTCCACCGGTACTGCCACACGTCAGTCCAAGCGCGGTGTGCTCCCTCCCCTGCCTGCAGGGGAGGGTTGGGGTGGGGTGCTCTTGATCTGGCTCTCCTAGGCAGCGCTCCGAGCGTCTGGAAAATCCAGCCGCTGCGCACGACGGGCCCAGCAAGTTCAGCGACGAAAGTCCGTATCGTCCAGACCGCTTCCTTCCAGAAACGCATCAAGCAACGCGCCGCGGTATTTCTGCCGATGCAGCAGCAATGACAGCTTGCGTCGCAGATCGAGGAACGGAGTTTTCAACGCCTTCAGACGCCCCGTTGCCAGCGCGTCGGTGACAGCCACGACAGGCAGGCACGCGATACCTAATCCGGCCACTACGACCTGCTTGATTGCCTCGATCTGATCCAGCTCCAGCACGGTTTCACCCGGCGGCAACTGCGCCAGCACGCGTTCGCTGGTCGCACGTGTGGCCGAACCAGGCTCGCGCAGCACCCAGCGGGCACCAGCGAAATCAGCTGGCTTTAAACCACGCTTGCGCGCCAACGGATGATCCGGCGGGGCGCAAACCACCAGCAAGTCGTCGCGCCACGGCCGCACTTCCAGCAGCGGATGGGCCACCGGCCCCTCGACACAGCCGACGTCCAGGCTGTGATCGAGCACACCCGCCGCAATCGTTTCTGTATTGCCCACCCGCAAGCGGATCGCCACCTGCGGATGGCCGCGCACGAACGCGCCGAGCAGCTCGCCGACACGGTAATTGCCCACGGTATTGCTGGCGCCGATGCGCAGCTCACCGGCCAGCGCAGCGCTGCCTTCGCTACCGCGTCGGCTGAACTCGGCATGCCGCTCCAGCAGCTCCTGCGCCAGCGGCAACAATTCACGACCGCGCGCGTTCAGTCGCAGCCGGCCGCGCTCACGCGCAAACACGGGTGCATCCAGCTGCCGCTCCATTTCGGCCAGCGCCATGCTGGCAGCGGGCTGGGTCAGGTATAAGCGCTCGGCCGCAGCCCGCACGCTGCCGTGCAGAGCCACCTGCACGAAGACCTCAAGCTGTCGGGGGCTGATATTGATCATCAGCTTATCTTATACATTCCATCAGATATTCCAAGTTTTGCTGATGGATATGAGCGCGGACAATGACGCCATTGTCGGAGTCCCCATGAACGTGCCCTCGGTCGCCATTTCCTCTCCCAACCCGCGGCAACAAGTACCCGGCCTGTTGCTGGCGGTCGTAATCGGCCTGCTTGCGCTGGTGCTTGGACGCTACGCGCCACTGATTGGCGGCCCGGTCATCGGCATCGTGCTCGGCATCATCGTGCGCAACCTGCTGTCACCGGGCGAGCGTTACCAACCCGGTATCGCGTTCGCCGGAAAGTACGTGCTGCAATGGTCGATCATCGCACTCGGTTTCGGACTCAGCCTCAGCCAGGTGGCCAGGACCGGGCTCGAATCGCTCTCGGTGACGCTGGTGACCATGACGGTGGCGTTCCTTGCCGCGTGGCTGCTCGGGCGCTGGTTGGGCGTGCACGACAAACTGAAGATCCTGATCGGCGTAGGCACAGCCATCTGCGGCGGCTCGGCGATTGCGGCAGTCACCCCGATCATCCAGCCGGACGATCACGACACCGCGTTCGCGATCTCCACCATCTTCCTGTTCAACCTGATCGCTGTGCTGCTGTTTCCACTGCTCGGGCACCTGATGCACATGTCGGACATGGGCTTCGGCCTGTGGGCCGGCACCGCGATCAACGACACCTCGTCAGTCGTCGCGGCGGGCTACAGCTACAGCAAGAGCGCCGGTGACTACGCGACCATCGTCAAGCTGACCCGTGCCACGCTGATCATTCCGATTTGCCTGGTCCTGGCGTTGGTGGTCGCTGCACGGGAAAAGCGCAAGCTCAGCAAAGACGGCGGCGGCAGCCAGTTCAGCCTCGGAAAAATATTCCCGTGGTTCATCCTGTGGTTTCTGGTCGCCTCGGCCGTGCGCACCACCGGCTTGATCCCGACGGCCATCCAGCCCGCGATTCACACGATGGCGGAATTCCTGATCATCGTCGCACTCACCGCCATCGGCCTATCAGCCGACCTGCAAAAAATGGCCGCCACCGGCGTACGCCCCATCCTGCTCGGTCTCGGCGTATGGATCGCCGTCGCCGTCAGCAGCCTGCTGGTACAGCTGACGATCGGACAGCTCTGAGGTCAGGCCATTCACAACCCGACCTATGGCCTCGCCACGAAATGCATGCCTCGGGAGTTCCGCTTCCGTCAGAGGCAGAAATTCAACGCTGGAGTTAAGCGACGGCGCAGCCGTCCACCTCGAACAAAATGTTAGGCATTACTGCAGTTGTTGGAGGACGTAGATTCGGAATGCCACAGCGCTCATCGCTCCTAAGCTGCCAAAAAGACAGATAGCCAAAAACACCGTGATTGCAGCGCAAACAGCAACCAAACCGCGTTTCCAGCCTCTGGACCGAATGAGGTAGTAGGGGATGGCGCCCGTAGCAAACCCAACAACGGCAATGTTGAGCCAAAGGGAGCGCTTAAAAGAAAGTTCATTCGCATCCGCTCGATACCAAATAAAGATTGCTAGTCCGTATAGCAGGGTAAATGCCCAACTCATGGTTTCAGAAACATGAAACGGCGTCGGGTACTGAGTTCCCACGCCCGCGATCAGGCCTAGAAAAAAGAGGGCTATGAGGGCAAAGAGTTTTTGGTTCATGGGGCCTAACCACCTAATAGCCGGACCCGTGGACCCGGCTTTACATCATTAGATCACCGCGCACGAAGCGCCATGCGATGCCTATATCGGGTCGGAAACGGGCCTTAGCAGCGTGCCATCCGCTCGACCTCCGCGCAACTTCCGCTCGCGGCCAAAAGCCGACGTTAGCTCAGTGTCATGGAAGGCGGGGCGGAATACCTATATCGGGTCGAAAGCAGACAGATAACTAATTGCTTCGCCCAGCTCCAAACAAGGAAATGGCGCCGCCTTGAGCGCGGTACTCTTCGATCGACATCTCACGTACCACTGTTGCCTCTTTATCGGCTCGATAGATGCTGCCGTAGAACAGAATCGGCGGCTTCCATAGCGTTCGAAATTCTTGAAAGCTTAGGCCAGGACCAGGGGAGCGGTCTTCGACACGCAGTAAGGGCACCACCCTGAGGTCATTTCGGCCCAGCAATTTGTTAATGCTGGCCTCAAATACGGCGCGCCCCTGCGCGTCGTTATGGGGTTGGTATAGGTCGTACTTCGTAATGACGATCTCGTTGCGCTTTGTGCTGGTTAACGCTCCGATTCCTATCAATGTCATATCTGTGTCGGCGGAAGGCATGAACGCGGGAAACTCGTTTTCGCCGTCAGTCAGCCAGTTGACGTAACCAAGAAATGTCACTTCATCACCAGTCATCACCCCGTCCCTGCGACTACCTCTTCGGCGCATTCTAGGCTGAGTGTTCATGTCAGCTTCGGGTCCAGGCTGTGTGAAAACAGATTTGCACCGGCACCGACGGTGAGATTGCCACATTGAGCGCCTCTCTGACTGCCTGTATTTATCCAGAAGCGCCGTGGTGAAAAAGATGTTGCTGACATTTCGAACAGAGTCATCGACACCGAGGGGTCTGGTCAGTCCCTGGTTGGAGGTATTTTCGCGACAAGCGCACCTTCAAGCGCACATCGCCTGCATCAGCGGTGCGATTCCCAGGATGCGCATCACGCGTTTGAGGTTGTAGGCGAGCACGTGCAGACTCATCTCCGTGCTGACGTGCTTCAGCGTGCGCATCAGGAGGTGCGTCGACCCCATCCACGCTTTGAGCGTGCCAAAGAGATGTTCGACCGTCTGCCGGCGGACGCGCATCTTGTTCGGGTCGTGATCCAGACGCTGCTGCAGCGCCTCGATCACAGCTTCATGCTCCCAGCGCCTGATGCGGCGCTGGGCTGCCGGTGTGCATGGCGCCTTGAGCGGACACGCCTTGCGGGCCGAGTTCCGGCCGAGCGTCGCTAGATCCAGGTTGTCGACGAAGACATCAACGACCCGCACAGGTCTGTCTTCTGTCACGTAATCGTCGAGGCGCTTGGGCAGCAAGGTGCTCTGCGAGCGGTCTTCACCTTCAACAAAACGTGCCATCGGCCACTCTCGTCGGCGCGGTGGCGCAAGTTAATCGAGCGTCAAGGACAGCAAAACTGTTCGCCTGGAGGCCGTTAGTCCACGGTGGCGCTTTGGGTCGCGCGATATTCGACCGACGGGTTCCGTGATGTGAGTGCAATGAGTATTCCTCACCGGAGAGGGATTTTGACTCCTCCAGTCGGTGGTTCTTGTCTTTCGATCAGTGGACCGCTGCCGCCATCACCAACTTGTCGACAGGGTAGCCGCGTTGTCGTGCGCGGGCGTTGAGATCCTGGAATAACTGGCGGTCCATCTCCGGCTTGCGCGAGAGTATCCAGAGGTATTTTCGGCTGGGACTGCCGACCACAGCCCAGTTATAGTCGGCATCCAGATCGATCACCCAGTAATCAGCCCATACTTTTGGTACCCATGCGAGCCAGTCCGGTGCGAAGCGCACCTTGAGCGCGCCGGGCTGACCGGCCACCGTCTTAGCGATACCGTCGGAAGCATCCATCTCGCCGTTCTTCTTGCGACACTCATTGTGTACGCCAATCGTGCCATCGGGTTTTGCCGTGTAAGTGGCCGTGATCGTATCGACACACTTGCGTTGGAAGAACATTGGCAAATGCGCGATCTCATGCCACTGGCCGGCATAGCGCGTGAGATCGAGCATGCGCACTGGCTCATTGGGTAGCGAAGTGGCGGCGGCCGGTATGGTGGTAGTCATCAAAGTTGTGATGAGCAATGAACGGAACATGCAACTCTCCTAGCAGGAGGTTGCAGCGTGGCAATTTTCCTGTCGGTGCAGGGTGAACAGTGACAAATGCACGCGCGTGGACTCAGGCTCGGTTTGGCGTTCAAGGAGGGAAGCACCCCGACGCAGAAACCAGCGCTTTCTGTGGCGTTCGCTTTGAGTGAAAACGGACTCTATCTGCTGCTGAACAATCCGTCCGCTATGGCACGGCTGTACTCGTCGTCGCGGTACCCAGGACAACGCCTCCTCAGCTCGCCAATCAACGGCACGTAAGCCGTGGCCGGCCACTCGCTCGGATTGGATATGTGATCCCAACGCCCCTTTCCGAACCTCCAACGCAAGCTTGTATCCAGCTTCTGCAAGTTGCTCCGCCGCCATCACAATCCCCCTCCATCGCTGATAGCTTTAGGTCCGCTCCGGGGCGGCAAGCTGACGTTAGAAGCGTGCCGTCCACTGAACTTTCGCGCAACTTCCTCCTGTGGGGTAAAAGCCGCCGTTGGCGCCGGAGTTGGACATACGGCAAGCCGCCCCTCTTGGTTTCATTAGGCGCTCACACCTGGAACGGATGACTCACGCAGCCAGTAGAAACAGTGCTCGCAGTAGTCGGCTGACAATGGAGACACGTTGAGATGATAGCGATAGAGCTTCAACCAACGCAGAGGACGTCGGCCGCAGTGGGGGCAAAATACCTGCGGCGCCTTAATACTGAGGATTACGCCAATGACGAGTAAACCCACGGAGAAAGCGACAAAAGCTCCGATGAAGTATGACGCGCCGAGGGTGACGACTATGGCAATGGGCCCCACCGTGCTCAATAAGGCTAGTGGCCAAAGCCACAGAGTCTCGCGACTATTGACCGCGCAGTTCTGAGACCAAGCGCGCATCACTTCAGGGTCTACAGTAAATTTCCGTTCCATGAAGGACCTTGAGTCAATCGGCTGCGGTGGTAGATATCGGGATGCCAATCTGCATTTTGCATTTGCCCACTTTCTTTCCCGAAGTTCGCTTCGCGCGGCGGTTTCAACCGCTCGATGCAACAGCTTGTTTAAATCGTTCGGCCGGAGTTTCTGCGATATCGAATGACCAAGCTTCGATGCGACAACAGAACCCGCGGTAAAAAGCACCCAAAGCACGAACAGCACCAGGGACATCTGGGTTGGCGTACCAAGCAGCGCACCGATCTCGCTCTGGGGCGCCAATAGCCTCACGACCGTCCCCACAAGGAGGAATAGCGCGAAGCCTGTGTTTAGCGCAATTCCAGTCGGAGTCAGTTTCCGCACGAACATGGAGTCTGGCGAGACTCTTGATGCGCGACGTCTAAACCATGGCCCTAGAGCGATCACTGCAGCGCAAGGTGCAATGATCATCACCAGAATGAAAAGTATTGGCAGGATCTTCGACATAGTCGCCCCCAGCGATCCGGTACCGCATTAGGTTAACAAGGTGCGCTTTGTGCGGCGGTCGAAAGCAGACCTTGTTGATCGACTGTTGGAAGTTCACACAACGTTGTCTAGGTCGCGGCCGGTTGGGATGACATCGATGTTGCCGCAGCAGGCGGCGCGGCCGTGGTTGCGCCGGCGGGCGTCGCGGGCTGTGTGCCTCCAGAAGGGTATTGCCCGACCTGCAGGGCGAACGGTGCTTTTTGACCGGGCGGCATCGTCGCTGGATCGACGTACACCTGAATCATGTAATTCGTCGCTGCTGCAGGCGACTCGGACCAGGTGTTCGCCCCGGTCGTGCTTGTGTCGACCAGCTTTTTGTCATGGGTCTGGTCATTCACCTTGAAGTGCAACCCGGGATTGCTCGAGACGAGATTGACCTTGATTGTCATGCCTGCGGCGATGGCAACGGTGAAGTTGTGCGCGGTAGCGTCGGAGGCCAAGGCCCCATCTTGTTCCGCCCAGGGTTTGTTCGCTTCGAATGTCACTGCGGTCGTCGGCGGCTGCATGTCTTGGGCCCCGTATTGTCCGATCTGCAACGCGTATTTCATGGGCTCGCCGGGCTGTATCGCACCGGGCTCAATATAGACCTGGATCGTATACGTGGTGGCTGCCACGTTCGGTGTTGACCAAGTGGATTCACCCGTTATGAGGGTGTCCACCAGTTTTTTGTCGTGGCTCTGGTCTTTCACTTTGAAATGCACGTTGGGATTGCGGCTGAGCAGGTTGAGCTGCAATGTCTTGCCCGCCGCGATCGCCACCGTGTAATCGACCGAGTTTTCGGACTGGTTGAGGTTGCCGATTTCCTGCGCCCATACACTGTTTGCCGGGAAGGTAACGGTGACCGGCGTGCCGGCAAAGGCGGCCAGCGACATGCAGGCAGCAGCCAGGCCGAGACTCGCACCCAGGGCGCTGCGGAGAAAATGGAGACGTGACATGTGAGGAATCCTCGCGTGATTTGGAGTTCGCTTATGAATGCTTCGACGATTCCCCGTCTTGAATCGTCGCAGTCGCGTCGATGCTGCCTTCCCTATGCATGGCCATGCCTCACCCCTGGGTCAGCCCGTGTGCGGACCATACGCCTACTTCGTGCGGCTCGCCATATCGGGAATAAGGCGGAAAGCCATGGGCATCCCGATGGATTTCTCGGGACAGATTCCGTTCCAATGCTGGTTAGGCGTTGCTGCCACCAAAGGCGATGCCGGCATCAGAAAGCGTTACTGTCACTTCAGACCCGAAACCCGGTCTGCTACTGAATTCATCATGAGGCCTCGCTTCGTCGCCCAAACTCCGACCTAACGCTGGAGTCAAGCGGCGGCGAACCCGTCCGCCTTGATAGGATTGTCAAACCCTATTGCCGAGTGGCCCGAGGATTTATGTCAGCGCGGGAAGGTTGAGTCGGGTCGAAGAACGTATAAGTGACGAACTGGTTTGGGCCACGGTATGTGTTCTTGGAAAGAAACACGCGCGCAGCTGCCACATAGCTTTCAGGGACTGTTACGTTCACTGGGCCCGAACCGGGGCCCTTGACGTCCCTGACCTGGACAACCTGGAGAGAACTTATCTTACCGGCGGAGTCGACCGTCACTAAAAAGAACACCGAATAAAACTTGGCTGAAGCAGCGCAGGATGCCAATGCAGTGAACGCCAGAAAAACCGTAAGCGTGATGGTGAGTGCTCGTCGCATAGCGAATTCATCCCTGGTGGCCAACTGTCTAACAGATGGACATGCATGTCCGGTTGTACATCTGCGCACTTGCTGGACGGAACCCCTGAAGCACTGAACTCACGGAACTTTACCCGGCCCACGTCCGGCTAACAATCCAGCGTCTGTCTGTTCACCACCAGACGATCTGGACTAACCCAAAATCTCTTTTGATCAAACGCCGCACCACCTCAGCCACTCGACAATCTAGGGAGGTGGTGGTGCCACGAAATTGCTTAACTTGATGCGACGCCCGTCAGGTGTCACGCCAGAAGCGGAGCTACATTCCCATTTTTCGCTTGGCTTCTGATGCGCGATGGCCGCCGCAAACTCTTTGGTGGCGTAGCCCGGGATCAGGTCGAAAGCTGTGTTTGCCCAGGATAGATGGTCCTTGGAAAAGCGTAGTGCACGGAGGCACCAAAGTGACCCGCGAGCCCACAGCCGAAGTCCAAGACGACAAATGTTCCCGAAGTCGTGTTGCTGATCGCTCCACCGATGTGAGGTTGACCTTCATAGTCATTCCACAGATGTGCATCGATCCGCATGACCTCATTTGCATTCACAACTTCGCAGGCGCACAGCAACGAAAACAATACGGCGAGGCAGATCTTCATTTCACCAGCCTACCTATCACGAAAGGTTCGCTCCGGGTCACAAGATGCCATTGGCAGCGTGCCAGCTTGACCGCATCAGTAAGCCGTCCGATATCGGACGGCCCTTTTGTTGCGTGCTGCTTGACGCGTACTGCTGAAATCAGAAGCTGACTTTTACACCGATGTTGACGCTGTCGTATTGCTGGCTGTTGTCATTGAAACGGCCGCTGTAGCCGATCCAGCTGGTCACGCTGGAGCTGAGCTTGGCGGTCAGGCCGATGTCGG
>Ga0302229_10000055_pt1 | contig 95418 bp, 84 predicted proteins | sample II_Palsa_N1_3_FD_193518 | JGI IMG/M metagenome (GOLD analysis project Ga0302229, IMG submission 193518) | Peat permafrost microbial communities from Stordalen Mire near Abisko, Sweden - II_Palsa_N1_3 | ecosystem: Environmental > Terrestrial > Soil > Palsa > Peat permafrost | place: Sweden... | reverse complement strand
ATGGCGGCTTTAATGGCGCGAATGAGCTGCGCGTATTGCGGTCCGTGCCCGTCAAGCTCGAGAAACATACGAGTTAAAACCTCCCAAGAGCACCAGGATTTTCAGCTAGTTGGTGGTTTCACATAACCGGCGCAAGCGTGCCGTCAGACCACTTGCCGACCGGAATCATGAACACTTTTATCTTCTCGGGTGCGGCTAGAAACTGCGGATTAAGCGCCACCGGAGATCCCGGTAAGTCTGCAGCCCAATCCGCCTCAACCGGCATATAGAACATCAGGTGAGGCATCCAGTGCCCCGCCGAATCATTCAAGTAGGCCTGTTTGGACATCATGTAGCACATCGCACCCGGCTCCAGAGGTGGCAACTTTTTGCTGGCGAATGCGGCCTTGATGCCTTCCACGATTTGATCTTTGGATTGCCCGGCAAGAGCCAGCTCCGTTCTCTTGTTGGTTACAGGCAAGATCGATCGTGCTGCTTGCGGGTTGAAGCACGTGGGTCCACGCAATTTGGGATTCCAAAATTCCGGAAAGTCGAACTGTGCTGACCAGGATCGGTCGACCATGCATACAAAGCCGTTCTTGCCTTCGACTGCCGTGACGTAGCCATGGGGCCCAAGCACCAAGACCGTGGCTTGCCCGGAAATGGTGGTGGGCGCCGCGCTTCGCGCCAGTGCGATTTCCGCGTCGCGGTCCCCCATCAGGTATTGGGATAGGGGCGCCATGCTCGGATAGGCCTGTTGTGGATTTTTAGCCGACGAGCTCTCGACGACGGCTACAGCTAAAAGCATGCTTAGCGTTGCGTACAACTTGAAGCGGCTGGCCGCTTTCTTCATCTCATCTCTCCCTGTCTGATTACGAAGGCGCAACAAAGATCTGACTTTTCCTGGACCAGCCCGGCTGGCGCCTATGTCAAAGGCGCCAATGAGGAAGTCTCTTCATCGACGAACGGGATGGGGGAAAATCGACATGCAAGCAGATGGCGAAACACATTGAGGCAGGACCGGGCTCGTCCCGAGTTGCCTTCCCCCTCTTGCGGGCCATTCCCAAAACGTTCCTGCAACGGCTCCGGACCGGTCAGCGCCTTTCTGCTCGGAGCCGTGATCGCCGCAGTCGCCTCGGCAGCGTGCCGCCATACGTCGGCGCAGTTCCTACCCCAGGATCAAGTCTTGGCGACAGGCAGCCATGCTCCTCGATGCGTCCACAGCACGCCATGTCGCACCACCATCGACTCGAACCGTCGACGCTTCAGCCAAGGAATTTGAGAATTGGTAATAAACATGATGATTAATTGGTTATACGCATGGTTGGCTATGGAAGTGTGATCTGAATGGCTATGTATAATTTTTTATAGTTCATTTACCGTGAATCCATAGTTGCGATATCGATGGCTAAATCGTTAACGCTGATTCCTCATGTATCAACTAACCACGTACGTTGTCCTAACCCATAAAGACAAACGGAAACATGTGCTGCAATTGGCCCTACGGCAATCCAATAATTTGGTTAATGTCAACCTCATACGTTGCTCAAGTTGATTTCAACTTAAACCGAAACCATTGGTGCATCAATGCGTGCGAAATTCTATCCTGACGAGTTCAAGGCTGAAGCTATTCGCTTGGTAGTTCAGCAACGTTTTTCCGCTGCCGAGGTCGCAGCGAGGCTCAATGTCAGAAGTGAAAACGTGCTGACATGGGTAAGGCGATTTCGCTACAAACGGTCGCAGTCATACGAAGCAGATCGATTGAGGGAAAGGCTCCATGAGGCAGCCACGGAACGCGCCGCCTTGATTGAGCTCGCGACTCGCTTGCTGGATAAAACCTGACAAAGATTTTGCCATGGAAATCCGAAACGAATGGGGCTTGCGACTAGAGCTTACGAGTTGTCGCGATTGATTACTTTTGATAGCTCAACCTCGCTGGTTATGGATGGACCTCAGTTGTTATTCGAATGACGGCTTTGGGCGGAATCTTTCTGACCCATCGTAATAATCAATCGGAGGGTGCTTTCATGAAACTTGGGGTCACAAGGCTTTCCTCGGCAGTCCGTCTGGCTCTCTCGCTGGGTGCGGTCATGGCGGTGGGTGCCTCAGGCACCGCATTTGCACAGGATCAGTCCACCACGACACAGACCACCTCCACCACGCCGCCCGCCCCACAAAAAGCGTCTACCTTGCAGACGGTCGTGGTCACCGGCTCGCATATTCGTCGCGTGGATCTGGAAACGGCCAGCCCGGTCGTTACCATCGACCGCGCCGCGATCAAGGCCAGCGGCAAGCTGACCTTGGGTGACCTGGTGCAGGATCTGCCAGCCGTTACCGGCGGCAACACCAACCCCCAGGTCAACAACGGTGGCGGCACCGGCGCCACCAGCATTGGTCTGCGCGGTCTGGGCCCGAACCGCACGCTGATCCTGGTTGACGGTCATCGTGTGATGGGTATTTCACTCGGTGGTGTGATCACTACTCCAGTCAATGGTGACGCCCCGGACGCCAACTCGATTCCGGCCGCGATGATCGATCACATCGATGTGCTGACCACTGGCGCATCCTCGATCTATGGTTCCGACGCGGTCGGTGGCGTGGTCAACTTCATCCTGCGCAAGGACTATCAGGGTGCTGAGTTCTCCACGAACTTTGGTCAGTCCGACCATGACGACGGCGAGCAGCAGGGCTATACCTTTACGTTTGGCCAGACGACCGACAAGGGCAGCATCATGGGCGGCGTCGACTACAACAAGACGGATGGCATTGAGGCCGGCAGTCGCGCTTTCTCCAGGAATGCCTTGACGCTGTACGGCACCAACGGAACGGGTCCGAACGCCGCCGGTCCGCCGCAGGCATACGTTGGTGGTTCCAGTTCGGCACCGAACGGGCATATCCAGCTAGTCGGCACCAACTTTGCGGGTGGCTTCCCGGGTTGCTCGAGCGGCTTCCTTGCACACAATCCGGGCTCCGGTACGGATGCCCCCTCCGACTACCATTGCTTCCAGAACAATGGTCCGGCCAGTGACAAGTACAACTACGCCACGGTCAACCTGATCGATACACCACAAGAGCGCACCAATGCGTTCCTCATGGGCAACTACAACCTGACCGATCACGTCAGCGCTTACCTGGACGCGTATGTCGACAAGACCTCGTCCAACTCGGCCTTGGCACCGTATCCGCTGACGACCGATGGTGGTTTTCAAATCTCGTCGGCCAACTACTTCAACCCGTTCGGCGTCAATTACGAGAGTGGCCAGAGCAATTTCGGCGTACGTCTCACCTCGCTGGGCCTGCGCGAGATTTTCAACGGCATGACCCTGGCGCAGATCCATACCGGGTTCAAGGGCGACTTCCCGATCGGCGACCAGACCTGGCAGTGGGATGTGGGCCTTGATTATGGCCACGCCAGCATGACCGAAACGAACACCGGTCTGATTAACCTGAATGTCCTGAACCAGGCCGCCGGTCCCTCCTTCCTCAATGCCGCTGGACAGGTCACTTGCGGCACGGCAGCTGCCCCGATTACCGGCTGTATTCCGTTCAACCCGTTCGACATCCACACCCCGCAATCGATCGCCTCGCTGGAAGCGGCCTCTTCGCCAGGCCTCGCAACAAGTAACACGATCGAGAGGATCTGGCACGTCGACTTGAATGGTGGCTTGTTCGACCTGCCTGCGGGTACCGTCAATCTGGCCGTCGGTGCGGAATATCGTTCGGAGTATCAGCACGACCAGGTCGACGGCTTGCTGACGATCAACCCTGCCACCGGCACCTGCACCCTTGGCAGCGGTTGCGGCGCCGCCTTGCAGGGTGGCTACAACGTGAAGGAAGCCTATGCCGAAGTGTTCTTCCCGCTCCTGAATGATCTGCCGCTCGTCAAGTCGTTGAACCTCGATATTGGCGACCGCTACTCCAAGTTCAACATGTTCGGCACCACCAACAACCTGAAGTTCGCGATCGAATACAAGCCGATCGATGATCTGTTGCTGCGTGGCACGATGGCCGAGGTGTTCCGCGCACCGAATCTGCTCGAAGTGTTCGGCGCACCATCTTCTTCCGCGTACCGCATCTCCGATGATCCCTGCACCGGCTACACCGGCACGCCGGTCAACCCGGCTTGCGTCAATGTGAAGACCGACGGCAGCTTCGTCGACCAGCTGGTGGTTCAGAACCTGCAAGGCACGGGCCTCGTGTCCGGCTCCGCCTATACCAACTTTCCGATCAAGCCGGAACAGGGAAAAACGTTTGATTTTGGCGTGGTCTACAGCCCCTCATGGGCACCGGGCCTGTCCTCCACGGTGGATTTCTATCACCTGTACTTGAATGACGTCATCACCACCGTGGGAGTCCAAAGCGAACTGGACCTCTGCGCGACTGGCGACCTCGCCTATTGCCAATTCATCGATCGCTACCCCAGTGGTGTCAACCAGGGTCAGCTCACGTCTCAGACGCTTCAGCCCACCGGCAACCTCGGCACGACCAGCACGGGCGGTGTCGACTTCTCGTTGAATTACAAGTTGCCGGAGTTCTCGTTCGGCAAGTTCAGCGTGGGTTTGAACGCCACCTATCTGAAGTACTTCAACGTGCAGACGGCTCCCGGCACAATCGCCAATAGCACCTATACCGATGCAGGGCATTTCATGCCGTTCGGTTCTGCGCAGGCTGCGGCTTGCCCGGGCGCTGTTGGCAACTGCCTGTTCCCGCGCTGGAAGGGCCAGGGCTATGTGAACTGGCAGTTGGGTAACTGGGACGCTTCGTGGCGTCTGCGCTACATCGGCCGCTTCCAGATGGGTTCGATGAGCCCGTCGCAGGATGTGTTCCCGTTCGGCACCTGCTCTTACGAGGGTCAGCCGAATCCTGCTGGCGGTACGTATCAGTGCACAATCAAGGGCGGCGAGCTGAAGTACGGCGCGACCACCTACAACGATGTCTCGCTGGGCTACAACATCGAGCCGCTGAACACGCGCGTCGAGTTCGGCGTGAACAACCTCTTCGACAAGCAGCCGCCGATCTTGTACGCCAACAACACGCTCAACGCCAATACCGACCCAAGCGACTTCGACCTGATTGGTCGTTACTTCTGGGGCCGGGTCACGGTCAAGTTCTAAGCTTGGCTTGATGTTTCAACCCTGCGGGTCGCGCAAGATGATTGCGCGGCTCTTTTTTTATGTCACGGCCATCCACGCAATTCGAAGAAATCAACACAGCGATCGCGTCCGCGGTAACCTCGGGGCTCACTTGAACCTGATTCAACCGAACCCGAGGTGTAACGATGAAGCGATTGGTCCTGCTTTTGCTGGCACTGCTACCGTTGCTGGCGCATGCACGCGAAAACAATCACGCGCAGTGGAATCCGGAAATCGCCGCCTTCGTAGCGGCCGATCAACAGCATCTTCCGCCAGCGGGTTCGATCTTGTTCATCGGCAGCTCGTCGATCCAGCATTGGAAATCGCTGGCGGCGGATTTTCCGGAACTGAGTGTCATCAATCGCGGTTTCGGCGGCTCCGAGATCAACGATTCGACCTTTTTTGCCAACCGCATCGTGGCGCCGTACCACGCGCGCGCCATCGTGATGTACGCCGGCGATAACGACCTGCAGGATGGCGGTACACCCGAACAGGTACGCGACGATTTCGCCGCGTTCGTGCGCAAGGCGCGCGCGGTCGATCCGGGTGTGCCGATCGCCTTCATCGCGATCAAGCCGAGCGTGGCGCGTGCGGTACTGCTGCCGAAGGTTCGGCAGGCAAACGCGCTGATCCGCGCCTATGCCGAGGCACAGAAGGACGTCACGTATCTGGATGTCTTCACACCCATGCTGGACAAAAACGGCGATCCACAACCGGATCTGTTCGGCGATGACGGCCTGCACATGAACCGCAAGGGCTATCAGTTGTGGATCGGTGTCATCAAGCCCTGGGTGGATGCCGTGCCGCGCTAGGACTTCACAGTGTCCAGGTTGTTTTTCGGATGGAGGGTGGCGCTTCGTTGGTGCCTCAGCATTCCGCAGAACGCTTGCTCGTTGCAGGGCTCGCGCAAAAGATTGATCCGATCACCGCCCCTCGGGCCAGCGCCTCCAGACTTGAGGCTTTTGGCATGCGCTGATGAACGGAAACCCGGCGTGTTAACAGCACTGTGGCGCTAGCTGCACATCGGTTGGCACACCGTGATGCTGGGTTCAATCCAAGAGGGCCCGCGGAGCAACCCTATGACTTGTACCCTCGATCTCGACGAACAACAGATGCTGGGCCAGCTATGCGCGATTCCATGGATCTGGAATCGCCGCTATGACCCTAAAGTCAGCCTTCGACTGGAACATCGAGGCCTCGCTCAGCTGTCGTTGTTGGGCCAATGGTGCCCGACGCCAGCCGGGCGCCTGATGGTGGCTCTGATGTGAACGCCGCGGCGATGCCAGTGCAAAGCTCGAGCAAGTCTGTCGTGAACCACGTCAAGGACAGGCTGCACTTGATGATGCACTGGAAGGGTTATCAACTGCGTTGGCTGTCGAATAGTCGCCTGGCTACGCAGAATGTGAAAGCGACCCGGTTTACAGCAGACTCGCGGGTATACGCTCAAGATCGTTTCAAACAATCGAAGTGGCTATCACTATCCATGATCATGTTCAGCCTCTCCTACGCGCCGGTGCACCCAGGTGTATGGTCCGTGGATGCAGGCAACAATGACTGCCCTGAGTTCAAGAGTCGCCTGGATGCCTTGCGATTCGCTGTGGGAGCGGCGGTTAGATCCGAGCAAGGTGGTCATACCGCCCTTATCGCCATTGAAGGGGTCGACGGTCAATGGCGATTGTTTGATCATCAGACCAAGGGCATGGCGTAGCCATCGACTGGCGCCGCAGCTTCACGTCGATCCGATCGACGCAAGCAAGTAACGGAGTAGTCCCCTCCTCCCAGCAAACGATCCAGCAGCAGTAAGCCGTGCGGTCCGGCCATCAAACCGACGTAGCGAGCATTAATCCACCACAATCGCCGCTGCCTCTTGCGTATGCGGATTCGCCAGCTTTCTCCGTGGCAAAAAGCTTGCAGCCACCAACCCGAGCACGATGATCCCCAACGACCATATGAACGTATGGCCGAAGGCCCTGCCCAGCGCTGGCAACACTGACGCCTGCATCGCGGGCGTCATGCTTTGCATCACGTGCATGCCTGCCCCACTGGCTGCTGTGCCGGGCAAGATCTTCGCCATCTGGTGCGACAGGACCACCGCCAGCAAGGCCGTGCCCATCGAACCGCCCACGCGCTGCACCACGTTCATGCCACTGGTCACCCGCGCGATCTCATGACGCTGCAACGTGGCGAGCGCCGCGCTCATGGCCGGCATCATCGTCGAGCCCATGCCCAGACCAACGACAAACAGCGTGCACTCGATGAACCACAGCGGTGTATCGCTCTGAATCTGGGTGAGGCTGAGCATGCCCAGTCCAACGAGCGTCAATCCCACGAGCACGATACGTCCCGGCCCGGTCTTGTCGGTCATACGTGAAGCGATGGGCATCGAGATCATCGCGCCGAAGCCTTGCACCGCGAGTAACAATCCAGCGTGCAGCGCCGATTCGCCGCGAACCAGCTGGAAGTACAGCGGTAGCAGCAGCGCCGCTCCAAAGAACGCCGTGCCGAAGAAGAAACTGGTGAGCGCCGCTGCGCCCACGGTGCGGCGCGTAAACAGGCGCACGTCGATCAATGCGCCGTCGCGGTGCTTGGCATGCCACACGAATGCCGCCACCAGCAGCAGACCAACAACCACGCCGCCCAGCGCGTCGATCGATTGGAAGCCGCCGCCCGCCGCCGTTTCAGCCAGACCGTACACAAAGATCGCCAGGCCCGGCGACAACATCAACAAGCCGCGCCAGTCCAGCGCATGGTGCGGCTTGGGTTCATCGCGCTCCAGAATGCGTGCGGCAGCGAATAGTGCAATGACACCGATCGGTACGTTGACGAAAAAGATCCAGCGCCACGAGATATCGTCGACAAACCAGCCGCCGAGAATCGGGCCAACGATGGGCGCCAGCAGCATCGGTACACCGACGATGCCCATGACCCGGCCCATGCGATCGCCGCCGGCAGCGTGCGACAGTATCGTCATGCCGGCCGGCATGATCATGCCGCCGCCGAACCCCTGAAGCACGCGGAAGGTGATCAGCGAGGTCGCCGACCACGCCGTACCGCACAGCGCCGAGCCGATCAGGAACAGCAGGATCGAGCCGATGTACAGGCGCTTGGTGCCGAAGCGGTCGGCCGCCCAGCCGGTCAATGGAATCACCGTGGCCAGCGCCAGCATGTACCCGGTCGATACCCATTGCGTGACTGCCAGTGACACGCCAAAGGAGTGCGACAACTCCTTGATCGCGACATTGACGATAGTGGTGTCGAGAATCGACATGAAGCTGCCAAGAATAACCACGGCAGCAATGCCAAACAGCTTACTATCGAGCGCCCTTACGGCGCCCGCTTGAGCGGGGGAAGTCATGCGGAAGTGTCCGAAGCAGAAGTGTCCAAAGAAGAAATCGATAAGGGCAAGCAAAGATGGGGGAAATGGGCTCGCGTCAATGCGCCCAACGTCGTCATCGCGCCCGCCAATGCCTCGCGCTCGTCCCCGTTCAGCGCACTGACGAAACGTTCCGCCGCCAGCCGGCGCGCCGTGCCGATCTGCTCGATCGCCCGGTTGCCGGCGGGGCTGAGGCCGATGCGTTTGATGCGCCGGTCCTCAACATCCTCACGGCGGAACAGCAGCCCCGAGCGGACCATCCCATCCGCAGCACGGCCTGCGGCGGCCATCGACAGCGACACGCTATCGGCCAGTTCGTTGATCGCCAGATCGGCTTGTGCCCTGTCGAGCACGAACAGCATGCGCAGTTGGGAAAACGTCAGGTCAAACTCGGCTGTCGCCGCCATGACCTCGGATTGGCTGTCCTTGAACAGCGGAAAGATCGCCCCGATGAGCTGGGCGGCGAGTGGATCCATATCGGGTGGCATTTTGTGCATGGGCGCAATATACGCTCATGCAATACAATTGCATAGACGCAACTATATGCCGACAACCATCCTCAGCCCGGTATCAGTCGGCGCCCGCCCCTGCTCAGGGTTCGTCGCCGGACCCGGCTCCAGCCAATGGCCCACTCGCTCGTGATGGATGTAGAAGGCTCATCAACACCAGGTCGACCCACCGACCATCGATGAACACGGCGCGCCTGAGCAGCCCTTCCTGCTCAAAACCGAGGGCCAAATAGAGCTTGATCGCCCGTTCGTTGGTCTCGAACACGGTCAGGCCAATTCGACTGAGGTTTAGGTGGTTCCAGCAGTAGTCCACCGCCAGAGCCATAGCCTCAGTTCCATAACCCTTGCTGCGGTCGGCGCCGTCACCGATCCTGACGCCTACCTGGGCCGATCGGTGGACAGCATCAATATTGAAAATCTGCACATAACCAGTGATCGCCGGGCTGCCCAATACACGAATGGCAAAGAACACTTTGGAGTTATCTCTGCCGACGTTGAACCAGAACTCTTCCTCGTTTCTCCAGACGGAAGGACGGTAAGCCTCGTTCACGCGAGCAGCGCCCAGATCATCGGACCAACGAAAAAGCGCGGGAAAATCGGCCGGGATGATGGGGCCAAGTGTCACCAGTTTTCCAATGATCATGAAAAGTCACTTCGGTTTCGCGATGTTGATGTCGCTAACGATGCCACCTTTCGGGCCCGATATTGCCGTTTGCGCACGGTATTTCGTGATGCCTGAAGTTATCGCAAGGAATGTCGAACGGCTGGCGTAAGTACTGGCGATTTTTGCGGCACTTTGCTTTACCGGAGCGAGCTGAATCATCACGGGTGCCTTGGCCAAGGCTTGGATTCCTCTGTCGTCGGCAAGGGACTCAGTCAGTTTCACCGCGTCACGGATGCGCGCCTGACACCTCATGCGGCTCCTCGACACCTTCCCGTATGACTCTTGAGAAGTCGTCGCCGGGCTTGCTGTTCCTGGCTCGCTCAGTGATGCGGCCACGTTGGCGCAGCTCGTCGACCGATACGCTCTGATCCAGTGCGCCGACCTGGTAGAGGTATTCGGGTAGATAGCCGGTCAACAACAGGCGGAAATCCCGCGGCAGACCGGGTTCGATCTGCCGGGCCATGCGGTAGACGATGGTGGTGCAGTTTGACGTGATCGTGTTGTAGAACGCTGGCATGACCGTGAGGTCGTTCGCAGCCTGCACATAAGACACGAACAATGCGCGCAAGGCGGGCTTGTCCATGCGCAGCGGATACAGGTAGTCGTCCTCACCGCGCACGTTGGTGCGCACACGGATGATGTCGCGTTCGTCAGCGGCGACAAGAATCCTTTCGTACGCTTTGAAAAACCCACCGATCGCCGAATATTGCTGGCCACGTCGCTTGCGGATCTCCACCGAAAAGACCACGTGGCTGCCGTCGTCGAAGCCGAACGAAATCATCGCGTGCGCGATCGCCGCGCTGCCCCAGTACGACAGCACAGCGTCGGCCGAAGCCAAATGATCCAGGTCGTAGTGGCGGGTTTCCCAGCGTGCGTCGTAATCCTCGTCGGTGCGCCAGGTGAAGTCGCGCACGTTGTTTAGCGTGACCTGGCTGCCTTGCACCTTGCCGCTGAGCAGATGGGACGTGTCGTTCGCCCAGATTCGGTTGTTGGATGGTGCAATGCTCGCCCACCAGAGCAGCAGCACGGCATAGATCACCACGTAGGCAGCGAGCGGGAGCCAGCTGCGCCGGTGAATCGCCATGGCCACGAGCGCGATCACGCCGATCGCCCAGATCGCGCTGCCGATCGTTCGGGTGAGCATGTTGCCTGGCAGTTGGAACCAAAGCGCAAACGCGCCCCACACGCCCGAGCAGAACGTGACCAGCATCATCAGGGCGATGAATGCCAACTTGCCGATCATCCAGAGCTTCTTCGCCATCTCGGTTCCCTTGTTCCTGTCCACCGCCGTCGATCAACAGCCGCCGACCCATCCGTCAAGCGTGCGGCTTTGGTCACGCGAAGACAACGCCCATCCAGCATCTTTCGTTGCGAGCACGGACCATTCGCCAAGCTTCGGTCACGCAGGAAGTCGTTGCGGCGAGCCGTCATGGCTACAATCGCGCAACCACCCGGCCAAATGGACAATACGCAGCATGAACCATGGAACGCGCGCCTGGACCCTGCGATGCGTTTCCATCGTCATGCTGCTCTGCCTCAATGCGTGCGCGATGGTGGGGGTCAGTCGCGTCAAGACCCACGACTATGTCAACGAACAGCGCGCCGACATCATCGGAACCGGGCGCCTTAGTGACCGCACCGTGCAGGCACTCAATGTCGTAGCGCTGACCGTTGACAGCTGCCAGCGGGAGTTCACGACCTGCACGGATACCGTGGCGCACTCGCCGGGGTTGAATGACGAGCAGCAGCTGTCCGCGCTTGCCGAGCTCTGGATGGGCAAGGCGATCAAGACCGATCGAACAAGCACCGGTGCACCGATGGAGGATCAAACCCTCGACGCATACCTACAGGCTGCGCGCCATGCGTATGCCTATCTGTTCTATACCGCGCGTTCGCCTGCCGATCGTGCGTTCGCGCTACGCCAGGTGCAGGTGATCGGGTTCTACAATCTTGCCGTGCAGCGTGCAGTGAGCCGCTTCTTTCAGGAGCTGCCGCAGCTGGGCACTCAGTGGACGCAGACCTCGCTGGCCGGGTGGACCATCCTGCGTCCGCAGACTGACCTGCGGCTGGCGAATAACGCACGCGTGCCGACGGAACTCATTCCGGCCGCCGACCTGCGTTTCAAGGGTTTGCGCAACACCTACCAACGCGATGGTTTCGGCTCGGACTTCGTTGCCGCTACACCACCGGCAGCACCCGACGACACCGTGCCATGGCGGGAACCCGACTACGCGTCCATGACCGGCGCGCTGGTCTTCGATGGCAACACGCTGAGCGAGGTGCTGGCGACGAAACAGGTCCAGCTGCTGGTCAAGGATCCTTACCGCGACGACACGATCACGATCGGCGACCACACCGTACCGCTGGGTGGCAACTTCACCGCCGCCTACGGTGTGTGGCTGGCCCGCTCGGGCTTCGCGAGCCAGTCGATCCGTTCCCTGCTGGGCCGCGAGGGCGGCATCACGACGCCGCGCGTGCTGATGATGCAGCCGTACGATCCCAACCGCCTGACCGTGGTGATGCTGCATGGACTGGGCAGCAGTCCGGAAGCATGGATCAACGTGGCGAACGAAGTCATGGGTGATGAGGAACTGCGCCGCAACTACCAGGTGTGGGAGGTCTACTACCCCACCAATGCGCCGGTTGCGGTCAATCTGGCGAGCATCCGCAAGGCGCTGGATGCGACGTTGCAGCACTTCGATCCAACCGGCCACGCACGTGCATCGCAAAACATGGTGCTGATCGGGCACAGCATGGGTGGCCTGATCGCGCGGTTGCTGGTGTCCTCGAGCGACGACCTGTTGTGGAGCATCGTTCCGGTGCGTGCGGATCTGTCGCCGGAAAAGCGCGCCCAGCTACGCAAACGTCTGGCGCCCTATCTGCAGTTCACACCGATGCCACAGGTGACTCGTGTCGTCTTTCTGGCCACACCGCACCGCGGCACACCCTACGCCCAGAATCGCCTGGCGCGCCTGATCGGCAACCTGATCCGCCTGCCCGTCAACGTGCTGAAGGAGATGGCCAGTCTTTCCGATCTACTGAAGGACGACACCACCAACGGCACACCGATACGCATACCCAACAGCATCGACAATCTCAGCGATACCGACCCGTTCATCGTCGCCGCCGCCAAGCTGCCGATATCGCCGCGCGTTCGCTATCACACGATCGTCGGCGTCTACAAATCAAAAGGCGAACCGCTGCAGGACAGCAGCGACGGCGTGGTTCCCTATAGCAGCTCGCACCTCGATGGCGCCGACTCCGAACTAGCCATCCCGTCATGGCATACCGTGCAGGAAACTCCCGCCGCGATCCTTGAGCTGCGCCGCATTCTGCGGCTGCATGTAGCGGCTCTGAAAGAAGCGCAGCAGCAGTAGGACCTCACGCTCGCCGCAAACATGCTCCCTCCCCTGCTTGCAGGGGAGGGTTGGGGTGGGGTCGCTCTTCGCCCGAAGATCAAAAGCTTCGCCCCCGGGCTTCCCCTACAAGCAAGGGGAGGAGCAACATCAGGGAAGTAGGTTGGGATGAGCGCAGCGAACCCCAACAAATACATCAAGCATTAAGCATCAAGCATTCCGCAGAAACGTTGGGGTTCGCTGCGCTCACCCCAACCTACGCGATGGCTACGCGATGTGGCGCCCATCACAAAGACCATCATGACGGGGCGCCACGCTTGCTCACGGCACACTGCCTGCCGGCAGATCGATCATTGCACTGCCCTCGAACAGCGAAGCCGAATGCCCCAGCTGCACCTGGTAACTTCCGGCCGCACGCTGCCACCCGTGCTGTGCCGAGTCGTAGCTTGCCAGGATGCGTGGGTCGGCCGTTACTTCCAGATGCCGTGTCTCGCCAGCTTTCAGCGAGACGCGGCTCCATCCAGACAGTCGACGGGTCTGGCCGCTACCCGGCAGCATCACATAGATTTGCGGCACGTCGATGCCGGCACGTTGGCCACGATTACTCACATCGAACGTCACGATTAGCCGTCCATCCTTCCAGCTCGCCTGCAGCTTGTCGTAAGCGAAGTGCGTATAGGTCAGCCCATAGCCGAACGGAAACAGCGGTTCGATACCGCGTCGCTGGAACCAGCGATAGCCGACGTCTGCACCCTCGATGTTGTAGTCCACTGAATCGGCCGGTTGGCCTTGTGGCGGCACGCCGATCGCGGCCATGCCGGCACCGGGAATCTGCGGTCTCGGCAACTGCGACTCGTCGCGCGGCCAGCTAAACGGCAGGCGGCCGGAGGGTGCCACTTCGCCGAACAGCAATCGCGTGATCGCTTCGCCGCCCGCAGCACCCGGGTACCATGCCTCCAGCACCGCACCGACCTGCCCCAGCCACGGCATCTGCACCGGCCCGTTGTTCTCCAGCACCACGATCGTATGTGGGTTTGCCTTTGCGACCGCCGCGACCAGCGCGTCCTGGTGGTCCCGCAGCATCATGTCGGGCAAGTCGAACGATTCCGCCGCCCATTGCTCGACGAATACCATAGCCACATCCGAGTGCGCCGCCAGCTGCGCCGCCGCAGCAATCTCGCGACCATCGTTGAATTGCGCCTTCCCTTGCACACGGCGATTGATCGCCGCCAGCGGTGGCGAGGGCTGATAGTAGGGCGGGCCCGGCCAGTCTGGCGGCGCCAGGCCCGGCACCGCGTTGCCAGCTATCGGCATGACTGCCGACGAACCGCCGCCAGTCAACACACCACGATCCGCATGTCCGCCGATCACGGCGATGGAGGCCAACGTCGGCGACAGCGGCAGCAGATCATGCTCGTTGCGCAGCAGTACGGCACCGGCCTCTTCCGCCCGTTGTGCCACTGCTGCATCAGCGACTGCATCGAGCGGCCCTGGCTGCGATGGATGATCCATCACGCCTACCGCGAACATGCTGCGCAGAATGCGCCGGACCATATCGTCGATCCGCGCCTGCGGTACCTCGCCCGACGCAACGGCGGCGCGCAACGGTTTGTCGAAATACACCATGGCGTCGAAAAACTCGCCCGCCGATTCCTGATCCAGTCCCGCCAACACCGACTCGCCTGCGCTGTGCACGGCGCCCCAGTCGGACATCACGAAACCCGGATAGGCCCAGTCGTGCTTGAGCACCTGATTGAGCAGCCAGTCGTTTTCACAGGCGTACACCCCATTGACCCGGTTGTAAGCGCACATCACCGAACCGGGATGGCCGATACCGATGGCGATCTCGAACGCGAGCAGATCGGATTCGCGCGCGGCTTTCGGATCGATTTGCGAGGTCAGCGTCTGCCGTCCCGTCTCCAACGCGTTGATCGCGTAATGCTTGATCGTGGCGATGACCTGCTGACTCTGGATGCCCTGTACGGCATGGCCGACGATGGTGCCAGCCAGCAACGGATCTTCGCCCGCGTATTCAAAATTGCGCCCGTTGCGTGGATCACGCTGCAGATCGACGCCACCGGCCAACATGATGTTGAAGCCTTTGCGCCGCGCCTCGGCGCCGATCATCGCGCCACCGGCATAGGCCAGTTGCGGATCGAAGCTGGCCGCCGTGGCCAGCCCTGACGGCAATGCGGTGGCGCCCTTTCCGCTCAAATCGGGCCGCGCCACGCCCAGCCCTGCATCGGTCTCCTGCAACGCAGGCAGACCAAGTCGGGTTATCGCCGGTACATAGCCCGCCGAATCCAGCGCACCGACCGGCATGGGCTTGCCATCGCGGGCCTCACCGAAATCGGAGCGGATCAGGCGAAACTTCTCGTCCTGCGTCATCGCCTTCAGCACCAGCTCGGCGCGCTGATCAGGCGACAGGGACGTGTTCATCCACGGCCGCACCGGCACATCCGTAGCACCCATAGCCATCGTGGTGATCCAAAAACCACACGCGGCGATCATACAGCCGGTCAAACGACGTGATCCCATCGCAGCACTCCTTCAATCGATGATCTGCAGATCATAGAAGGATCGGGCATGCCGCAGGATGGAATCGTTCGATGATAAGCGCCAGCACAGCGCACGGACGCCCCGTGCAGCCAAAAAAAGCCGCTTGTAGCGGGCTTTGGGGGCTGGATGCATGTATATCGCCATGGAGCAGAATGCAGACACACGCTTGTTTCATGCACTTATAGCGTTACTCGCCTCCGCTCCCTGCCGGTCTCTTAGAGACCTCCAGGACCAGCTTCACTCGCGGCGCCGCGCGGTTTAGCCCGAGCGCGCTTTTTTTTGGCTACCCCGGTTCGGGGTCCGTCTTTGGCCGCGAACGCTCCGCCGTCGCTCATCTGTTCCATCCACGCCAGAGTGTCGACGTACGACAGGAACTGTTGGAGATACCCTGGCGAAAGCTCGCGCATGAGCGTGAGCGAGCGGTGTACGAGGCTGCCCGAGTTGAGGGGACCGGCATCAGTGGGCACTTGCTCCAGCGACTGCCGCACCTGGCTATCCGTTCGCAGCCCGGACCAGATTTCTCTGAACTCGCCGAGTGCCTCCAAGGTTGGAAAGGTGGAGAGAACTGCATCACTCGCGGCGCGATCATTGCCGCGCGTCGCCGCGCGGTCGGCAATGTAATTGATCAGTTCGGCTAGCGCTCCACGAGCCGGCGCGCGTGGTGGCGGCGCGCTGCCGGCATGCTCCAGGTTGGATGCCGCCATCTTGAGATCGTCGGCATACGCCTCGAGCAGCTTCGCTAGCCTGTCGTCCAGAATACGTCGCGCCTCGCCGCTATGGCCTGCCGCTCGCCGCTCCAGCGCTTCGATGAAGTGAAATCGCGTGGGACTCAGGCGATCGACGTTCTGCTCGCGCCACGCGTCGAGTGTCGCCCGGACGGATGTCCCGACATTACTCATGAGGCTTTGATGTTGCCGTCGGCTGCTTCGGGATGGGCGAAATTTCCACTCGCCGGTTGCGCGCCCTCCCCTCGTCATCGGCATTCGAGCTCACCGGCTGCTCGGCACCGAACGCAGCTGCAAATATCGAGGAGGCAGGGAGACCATCGGCGATCAACGCACGAGTCACGGTCAATGCGCGCTCGGCAGATAGCTCCCAGTTGTCGGCGAATTGCTGGTTGCCATCGCGCACTTGTCGGTCGTCTGTGAAGCCGCTCACCATCAGGATTTCATCGCGAGACTTGAGGTAGTCGGAAAGCGGTGCCGCCAGGCTCTTCAGCACCTCGTGCCCTTCGGGCTGAAGCTGATCGGAGTTCAGCGCGAACAACACGCTGCCGCGAATACCGATGCGCCCATTGACCAGCGTCACACGGCCAGCTGCCAACGGTACGGCCAACGCCTGCTCCAACGTCACGCGGCGTTGCGCCTCCGCCTGTCGCTGTTTGACCGCTTCATCCAGCTTGTTCGAAAGTTGCAACTGCACGCCGATCACGCCCACCAGGATCAACACAAACACACCCAGCAACACCGACATCAGGTCGCCGAACGCAGCCCAGATCGGTGCCGTCGATTCCTCGACGCCATCCAGTTCCTCGCTCATGCCGTTTCGAGCCCAGCGAGTGCCCGTTGGCCGGCGAGCTGTTGCATTTCCTCGATGATCTGCTTTTGCGACAGCATGCTCAGGTCGATCACTTCCCTGGCCTGCGCAACGTAGTAAGCCAGCTGTTCGTCACTGCGCGCGAGAGAATTGTCCAACGCGGTTTCGATGCGTTGCAGATGATCCATCAACAGGCCATTGGACTCGCCGAATGTCTGTACGGCCCCTGCGAATACTTCGCCCAGGCTTGCCACCTCGACGGCACTGCCGGTGACTTGCGCGGCGACCGCACCGAGCTTGCCGGTTTCCGCCTCGATATGGTCAGTGAACCGGGTGCCGACACGGTCCAGCAGATCCGCCGAGGTGGCAACCAGCGCGTCGACGGCCAGCCGTTGCTCGGTGGACGCGTGGTTCACGGCATCGAGCAGGGTATCGAGCGTGGCCATCAGACGGCTGCGCTCTTCCAGCATCGCGGTGTCGCGGACCATGCTGTCGGAGAGCTTCTGGCGTAGTTCGGCAACCACTTCGGCCGCCGCCTCGGGCGCCTCGGACGCGGCCTCCACGAGCCGGGAAATCTCGGCGATCGTGTCGCTGGCATGTGCTTGTGTCTGTGCCGAGATGTCGCGTACGGTTCCAGCGAGTATGTCGCAGATCTCCTGCTGCCGACTCGCGGCGTGCTCGCCCGTTTGCTCCCAGTTCTTGCTCAACGCAGCGGCCATGGAAGCGAACGTCTCGGTCCAGGTCGTCAACCGCTCCTGATCCCGCGATTCCAGCATCGCCTGCACGTCCGTATGCGACTGGTGCACGATGCGGACCAGCGACGTGGCGTGCTCCTCGAAGGTCGCGGCCGCCATGGTCAACACTTGCTGATTGCGAGCTGCCAAGTCCTCGTTGACGGCTTCCTGTCGCGACAGCGCGCTGTTCCACGCATTCGCGGTGCTGTCCGCCGTAGCGTCGAGACGTGTAGAAACGCCTTCCAATAAACCGGCCGAGCGTTGCTCGAAGGTTTCAGCGAATCGCTGCAAGGAGCTGCGCAGATCCTGGGCAAGAACCTCGTTCGATCGCCGATGCTCCGCGAGTGCATCGTTCCAGATAGCCGCCATGGTCGTGGTGGTTGTCTCGAGGCCGGTCGACAGTCCCTCCAGCTGACGCTGCACCGCGTGCGTAACGGTGTCGTGCAGCGATGCCGTTTCGCGTGCGAGCCCGGCCATCGTGGCCTCCATCGCCGGTCGCAACGCGGCCTCGACAGCAACGGCGCTCTCGGCGACGCTCGCCTTCAACGACGACTCCACGGAGGCGGCAAGGCGGGTGTAGGTGGCCTCGGTCTTCGCGTGGAAGGTTTCCTGGCTAGCCATCTGCCGCTCGCTGGTGGCCATGCTCTGCTGCTCGATGGTCGCCATCATCGTCTGCAGACGATCGACCAACGTAGGCATCCATTCGGTCTGCTGCTGCAGAAGCTTGAACGATGCCTCGCGCTGATGGCTTTGCGAATAGATCCGCAACGTCGTCGCGATTTTCGCGTCCAGCAGTTGCACTGCCTGCAATCGCTCGCGCCGACAAAGCGCAGAAAGCAACCCGAGCATCGCCGAGCTGGCAACGCCCGCGATCGACGTGCCGAACGCAAACCCCAGCCCCTTGACCGGTGCGGCGAGCGATCCGCGGATGGCTTCCAGATCCGTCGCGCTTTCCAGCGCCATGCCGGTGCCTCTGAGCGTCGCCATCATGCCCAGCAGCGTGCCCAGCATGCCCAGCAAGACGAGCAAGCCCACCAGATACGGCGTCAGCGCCGGCACAGGTAACGCCGCGCGCTCCCCCTCGATGCGCAGGCGTGTCGCGTTGCGCAGGCTGGGATGCAAGCGAGCGAGCCAGTCACTCAAGCTGGCCGGCGCTGCGGACAAATCCGCAACGGCGCGCGTCAGCGTAAACGTGGCCTGCCTATAGCGATGCAGCTCGAGTCCGCCCGCCAAGTAGCACACGCCGATCAACAACGTAACGGCCGTCGCCAGCGGATTGGATCCCACGTAGCCGGCGCCGATCCAGCAAACAGCAGCGAGACCAACGAGGAACACCACGAGATTAAGCAGATTTCTGAACATGACTTCCCAGTTAGCTGGTACGAAGCGCTGCGAGCAAGGCTTCGACCGGTTGAAAACGAACATCCAGTTCGGCGAGCAAGATGCTCTGCACCTCCAAGCGAAACACGTCCAGCCATGCGCCCGTTGTTGCTGGGCAATCCTGCGATTCTTGCGCGTCGGTCAACGCCTTCTGCTCGGCCTGACGCAACCGCTCGAAGCGCTCTCCGAGTAATGCCGGTACGCGAGCCAACAGTGCCTGCTCGCGCGGGCTCAGCGCACGCTCCATGGCGGCATCCACTGCCGCCAGCCGCGCCATCTCGACCGTTCGCTGGGCCAGCATGTCCCGTAGACGGCCGCGCAGGTTACCGGTGGCCGCCTGAATCTTCCGCTGCATGGCGAGATAGTGCTGCCGAAACACCGCGTAATCGACCGTCCCGTCCGCACCACCCTCCTCGTCCAATGCACGCTCAGCCCCCTGCCGCTTCGCGGTGGCGAATGCAGGATCGCCAGCAATGGTTTTTGCCAGCGAAGCACGTACACGAGCGCACTCTTCGGCACCGTCAAACGTCGGCACATCGGAGCCTACCGCCGATGGCGTGCCGTCGAGCGATGTGGACAGCGCAACGGCGTGAGTCCAGTCGAGCCATTGGCCCAACCGGTCCGACAACGATTGTCTGGAAGGGGAAACGTCAACGTCCGTCAGCCGAGCGAGCAAGCGAATGAACGTCGGACCACGGACACTCGTCCGTTGGGGAGCTTGCACCATATTTCTGGCTGGCAAACAGCCATTTTACACGCTAACCGGGTCGAGGCCGCTACCGGCCGATTACCAGGTAAGCGGCCGAGGCCAGCCCAAGGCCATAGCTGGCGGTTATGGCCGCATAGCGAAACAGTATTTTCTTTCTCATTGAGACGCGACCAGGCTTTGCTGCGACGCACAAACATGCATTCAGCACAGGAGAAAAGTGATGTCCAAGTTACGTTTTGCATCGAAGTCCGCCGCGCTGGCGATTGGCATCTTCGCGACGGTATCCGCTTACGCTGCTCAAGGCTGCGGCCCTGGCAGGTGGCGCGACGGATGGGGCTTCTGCCGCGGGCCGGCCTTGGTCGTGGTACGTCCAGTAGCCTACCCCGTCGTTGCGGTGGTAACCACCCGCGCATGCCCGGCAGGTTACTGGATCGGCCCGCACGGCCATTGCCGCAATACGCCCCTACACAGCCGCTGGTCGAATCGCCCGTGGATATATTGACGTTTCCAAATGGAGCGCTGCTCCATTCGACGATGAAGGTCCTCGGCCTCCATCGGCCGACTCAGATCTCATCAGACGCTTTAGTGGAGCGGCGTGCGCCAGCTTGCCTGCGCGCGCCCTCCCGATGAGTAGTTAAGGCAACATCGTGGTCAAGGTAACAGGCTAGCCTGCAAGCGTTCTGGCACAAAACACAAGCAACACTACGGCAGCAAAGATGTCTGACGACATCGCAATATTCTCAAGTTTTCCACGATGAGATTGCACGACATGGTTTGCACCTGCCAGCCCGTAGAAGATGCCTCCGGCAAGTGCGACTGGTACGCACCAGGTTGAGAAATAGATGCTGAGCAAACCGGAGACACCGAATGCCAAATTAGCGAAGCCGAGCTCGCGAACGACAAGAAGGGATTCATCGCTCTTAAGACCGAGAATGACATGCGCTGTATATCGAGGCTGAATGACTTGACGCAGGCCTGCCAGCAACAGGCGCACCCCCACCGCCCAAAAGACGTACCACTTGCCGATGAGAAGATTCAGCGGATGCGGTGCCGACAGGTCTTCCACGACCACTGACAAGAGCGGCAGGACGAACATAAACAAGCCAACGGCCGCGTAGTACATGACTGATAAACGCTCCTTCGCACCTGAGGCCTAATCCACCAGCCCAATCAATCCGGCTGGGGAAATCGCGACCGCAGACTGAAGTATCTATCTAAAATTCGCGTTATCGGATTTTTCGCACGCCTACGCCAGTTTGGCACCCGCGGGAAAAAGCAAAGAAAAAGGCGCCCGGAGGCGCCTGAGTCTTTGTTCGCAATGGAGGCCAAGGTCGGAATCGAACCGGCGTACGCGGCTTTGCAGGCCGCTGCATGACCACTCTGCCACCTGGCCATTGCTTGGTGCATCGCGACCGTAATGATCGCAGGTTGCTTCTAAAAAACAAAACCCCGGTGAGCCGAGGCTTTGCGTAAAACTGGAGCGGGAAACGAGACTCGAACTCGCGACCCCGACCTTGGCAAGGTCGTGCTCTACCAACTGAGCTATTCCCGCGTCTGAGCCGTGAATGATAGCAGAAGGGAGCGGGTTGTGAATAGCTAAACCTGCCGCTTCGTCGATCTGATGATGCCTGCGGCGCCGCTGGCCTGCGCCACGCAACACTGAAACGACAAAGCCCCGAACAGGTCGGGGCTTTGCTGAAAACTGGAGCGGGAAACGAGACTCGAACTCGCGACCCCGACCTTGGCAAGGTCGTGCTCTACCAACTGAGCTATTCCCGCATTGGAGCCGCGCATTCTAATACGTGAATGCAGATCGTCAAGCCCTGTTGTGAATCATGCGTCGTCGCCACGCGGCGGCGGCACGATGGTGTCGCCGCGCAAAATCGGCCACGCGGCGCGCAGATAGTAAAAACCGGACCAGATCGTGAGCACGCCGGCGATCACCAGCAGGCCCTCACCGATATGATACAGGCGCAGCGCCGTGGCTTCCTTTTCGTGCTGCACGATCAGCACCACCAGCGCGACCATCTGCATGACGGTCTTTAGCTTGCCGATGAAAGCCACCTTGATGGTCGCGCGCATGCCGATTTCAGCCATCCATTCGCGTAGTGCCGACACGCTGATCTCGCGTCCGACGATCACTGCCGCCGTCACCGCCATCACCACGCCTGACCAGCCACCGCTGGGGTGCGATTCGACGAGCAGGAACAAAGTCACCGCCACCATCAACTTGTCGGCGACCGGGTCGAGAAATGCACCGAATGCCGAGGTCAGGTTCATCCGCCGCGCGAGATAGCCGTCCAGCCAGTCGGTGAATGCCGCCAGCACGAACACGATCGCGGCCGTGATGTTATGGCCCGGAAATGGTAGATAAAACGCCACGATCATGACCGGCAGCAAACCGACGCGAAACAGGGTCAGCCAGGTGGGCAGGTTGATGCGCATGATTCGTTCCAAAGAGTTGCCACAGTGTCGCATGCCGTCGGGCGATAGATGAACGAAATCCATTCGCTATTCAGCCATGCAGGCTGGCATAGATCCGCTCCGCCAATCCGCGATCGATGCCCTTGACCTGCATCAGCTCCTCAATGCCGGCCGTCTCCACGCCAGATAGCCCGCCAAATGCCTTCAGCAGCGCCGAACGCCGGCGTGCACCGATACCCGGGACGTCTTCCAGGACGCTGCGTTCGCGCGCTTTCTCGCGCCGTTTGCGATGGCCGCTGATCGCAAAACGATGCGCCTCATCGCGCACCGCGGCAACCAGGTGCAAGGCGGGTGACGATGAGCCGGGGTGGAGTTCGCGGCCCGAACTCCCCGCTGCCTCCCTGGCCAGCACCAGGGTTTCTTCGCCCGCTCGCCGCCCGGGCCCCTTCGCTACGCCGACCACCTCGATACCACTGACTCCAAGCTCCTTCAGTACATCCATCGCTTGCGCCACCTGCCCACTGCCACCATCGATCAGCAGCACGTCAGGACGTGCGCCCTCGCCTTCGGCCACCTTGCGAAAGCGGCGGGTCAGTGCCTGATGCATCGCGGCGTAATCGTCGCCGGGCGTGATGCCGGTGATGTTGAAGCGTCGGTAATGTGATTTCTCCGGCCCTTCGGGACCGAACACCACGCACGACGCCACCGTGGCCTCGCCCATGGTGTGGCTGATGTCGAAACATTCGATGCGGCGCGGCATGACCGACAGCCCAAGCACTTTCTGCAGATCGTCGAAACGCGCGCCCAGGGTTTGCCGGCTGGCGAGCCGGGCGGTCAACGACGCTTGCGCATTGCGCTCGGCCATCTGCAGGAATTGCGCACGATCGCCACGCACGCTGGACTTCAGTTCCACGGCGTGGCCGGATTGCTGTGCCAGCAATTCGCCCAAGATCTCTTGGTCGGCCAGTGGCTCGCCGAGGATCAGCTCGCGCGGCACCGGTCGATCCAGGTAGTACTGCGCGATGAACTGCGCCAGCACGTCGGCGGGTTCGGCATCCAGCGGCAGGCGTGGAAAGAAATCGCGCGTACCCAGGCTGATGCCGTTGCGGAAAAACAGCACGCTGACACACGCCATGCCCGATTCGATGCGGCAGGCAATCACATCCATGTCCGCACTGGCGCCCTGCACGTGGTGCTGCGCCTGCAGTTGGCGCAAGGCAGCCACCTGATCGCGCAGGATCGCCGCACGCTCGAATTGCAGCGACTTGCTGGCCTGCTCCATCGCCTCGCCCAGCTCATCCAGCACCGCGTTGCTGCGTCCTTCGAGAAACATCTCCGCGTGGCGCACATCGTTGCGGTAATCCTCCACCCCGATCAGTCGCACGCACGGCGCAGTGCAGCGGCCGATCTGATGTTGCAGGCACGGTCGCGAACGGTTGCGGAAATAGCTGTCCTCGCACTGGCGCACCTTGAACAATTTCTGCATCAGGCTGAGGCTTTCGCGCACCGCATAGGTGCTCGGGTACGGCCCGAAAAATCGCCCCGGCAGATTGCGGGCGCCACGATGAAACGCCAGCCGCGGGTAATCTTCGCCGCTCGACAGATAGATATATGGATAGCTCTTGTCGTCGCGCAACAGGATGTTGTAGCGCGGCTTGAGCGACTTGATTAGCTGCGATTCCAGCAGCAGTGCCTCGCCCTCGGTGCGCGTGACGGTGATCTCGACGCGGGCGATCTGCGCCACCATCGCTGCAATGCGCGGTTCCATCCGCGGCTTCAGAAAATAGCTGCCGACACGCTTCTTGAGATTGCCGGCCTTGCCGACATACAGCAGCTCGCCAGCCGCATCGAAATGGCGATAAACGCCAGGCGAGCTGGTCAGGGTGCGGACGAAAGATTTACCGTCGAACGGATGCGACTGGGTTGACTGCATGGAACGGAGTTTATCTCGTCGCCGCCCTAACGATCACTGCATGGCGGCGGCGATTCTGGCTGCCAGCGCCTTGCGATCCAGTTGACCGCTCTGATCCCGGGTGAACGACGGTGGCTTGCCGTTCCAGTAAGGGATCACGTGAACGTGGAGATGGAAAACCGTCTGTCCCGCAGCGGCGCCGTTGTTCTGCTGCACAACCATGCCATCGGCACTCAGGGCAATGCGCTCGGCCTTGGCGACGCGTTTGACCACCAGCATGACCCGCGTGAGATCCGCCGGTGACATGTCCAGGATATTGCGTGCCTGCGACGTCTTGGAAATCACCAATACGTGGCCGGGCTCTTTCTGATTGGTCGACAGGAAGGCCACAACGTCGGCGTCTTCGTAGACTTTATCTGCCGGCAGCTCGCCACGGATGATCTTGGCAAAGGGATTTTGCGGGTCGTAGTGGCCATCCAGCTGCTGATCGGCCGTTGGCGTGGCGCTGGTAAGGGCTGCGGTCTGGCCGAAAGCCGGGGCGACAAACCCCAGGACGGTCGCAAACGCCAAGCCGAGCATGAATTTCATTGTCGCTCCATGAGGGATAGCCGCGAGTTGAAGATTAGGCGTGCTCTGCCAACCAGCGTTCGGCACGCTCCAGGTCCCCGATCGTATCGATGCCGGTCGGGAACGGTTCGGGAGTCAGTCGCACGGCGATGGGGTGGCCGTGTTCGAGCACGCGCAACTGCTCCAGCGATTCAGTCTGTTCCAGCGGGGTGCGCGGCAGGCTGGCGTAGCGCGCGAGAAATCCCGCCCGATACGCGTAGATGCCGATGTGCCGCAGGAAGGGCGACCCGGACGGCAGCCCGGATGGCAGCTTGTGTCGGTCGGTGGCAAACGCGTCGCGCGCCCACGGCATCGGTGCGCGGCTGAAATACAGCGCGCGGCCGTTCGTCGTACGCACTAGCTTGACCACATTCGGATCGAACAACTCCTCGGCGTCAATGATCGGCGTCGCCAGGGTCGCCATCGGTGCATTATCGCCAGCCAGCGCTTGTGCCACGGCCCGTACGCCAGCGGCTGGTGCAAACGGCTCGTCGCCTTGCAGATTCACCACGATGGAGTCGTCGGCCCAGCCGTAATAGGCAGCACATTCGGCGAGCCGGTCGCTACCCGAAGCGTGATCGCTGCGGGTCATGCAAATTTCCACACCATGCCCGGCCAGGGCATCGGCAATGCGCTGATCGTCCACCGCCACCACCACCTGGCTCGCGCCAGCTTGCAGCGCGCGCTGCGCCACGCGCACCACCATGGGTATACCGCCAATCTCAAGCAATGGCTTGCCCGGCAGGCGGGTCGAGCCGTAACGGGCGGGAATGGCGACGATGAACGGGAGTGTGGCGTTGGACATGGGCAATCTCGTAATTCGACAACTAGCCTAGCCGCAACCATGCGGCCACGCGAGCACGTGATTCGTCAGCAGCGGCTTTAAGCGGCTATCTGCAACGCAAAACCACAGCGATTGGATAGCTCGAGAAAGCCGGGGAAGGATGTGGCGACATGCCCACAGTCGTTGATCCGCACCGGGCCGGATGCCACGAGTCCAGCCACGGCAAAGCTCATCGCGATGCGGTGGTCGAGGTAGCTTTCGACAGTGCCGCTGCCGACTCTGCCGCCATGGATGATCGCGCCGTCCGGCGTTTCCTCCATAGCCACACCCAGCGTACGCAGGCCGGAGGCCATCGTCGCGATGCGGTCAGACTCCTTGACCCGCAACTCGGCCGCACCCCGGATGACCGTCGTGCCACTGGCCACAGCGGCGGCGATGAACAAGATAGGGAACTCATCGATCATGTCCGGCACCAGCGCTTCCGGCAGCTCGACACCATGTAGCGGCGCGTGCCGCACGATGAGATCGCCGACGGGTTCGCCGCCACTTTCGCGTGGGTTCTCGACAGTGATATCTGCGCCCATCAAGCGCAGCGCCTGCAGCAATCCGGTTCGGCGCGGGTTGAGGCCGACCGCTGGCAAGCGCAGTTCGGAACCCGGCACGATACTGGCGGCGACCAGAAAGAACGCTGCCGAGGAAAAGTCCGCTGGTACGTCGACGTCGGTCGCACGCAGCGTGTGGCCGCCAGCAAGCTTGGCCTGACCGGGCGTGAATGCGATGGGCCAGCCGAAGGCTGCCAGCATGCGCTCGGTGTAGTCGCGCGTCGGGTGCGGTTCGATGATCTCGGTTTCGCCGACGCCATACAGGCCGGCCAGCAACAGTGCGGACTTCACCTGGGCACTGGCGACCGGCAGCTCATAACGAATGCCTTGCAACGACCGGCCGCCGCGCACACGTAGCGGCGGCAGGCCATCCTGCGTGTCGATGTGCGCGCCCATCTGGGTCAGCGGATCAGTCACGCGGCGCATCGGCCGCTTCGACAACGAGGCGTCTCCGACCAGCGTGCTATCGAATGCCTGCCCAGCCAGCAAGCCCGTCAGCAAGCGCATGCCGGTGCCGGCATTGCCGCAATCCAGTGGCTGCGATGAGCCGCGCAGGCCGTGCAGGCCGACGCCTTGCACCCGTCGCTCCCCCATCGATGGTGTCTCGATGTGCACGCCAAGTTGCGACAGCACGGCGGCCGTGGCGCGGGTATCTTCACCTTCCAGGAAACCGCGAATGCGCGAATCTCCCTCGGCAATCGCTGCCAGCATCAGCGCACGATGGGAAACGGATTTGTCCCCAGGCACCTGAACGCTACCGTGCAAAGGTTGGCCCGGTTGACTGCTCCAGTCGAGACGATTCAAGCGAATTCCTTCATGGTGACTGGGCAAGTTCAGGGCAACGCGACCGGGTAGGAACCCAGCACGCGTATCGACTGCGCCGATTCGCCGATTTCATGCACGGCGGCCTGCAACGCTGCGTCATCGATATGGCCGGAGACGTCGATGAAAAACGCGTACTGCCACTTGCCGGTATGCGCTGGTCGCGATTCGATCCGGTTCAGGCTAACGCCATGTTTGGCGAACGGACTGAGGACATCGTAAAGCGCACCTGGCTTGTCGTTTACGGTGATCAGCAGCGACGTGCGATCGTTACCGGACGGCGGAAACAGCGAACGGCCGATCACCAGGAAGCGCGTGGTGTTGTCGGCGCGATCCTCGATGCCCTGCGCCACGGTCTTCAGCCCGTAGATTTTGCCGGCGGTCTCGCCAGCGATCGCCGCGCTGTCGTCGGCATGCCGGGCCATCCTGGCCGCTTCCGCGTTGCTGCCCACCGCAATGCATTCGACACCCGGCAGGTTGATGCGCAGCCACGTCTTGCATTGCTGCAGTGACTGCGCGTGTGCGTAGACGCGCTTGACGTCTTCGAGTTTACCCAGCTGCGAATGCAGGCACTGGTGTACGCGCAGTTCCACTTCGCCGCAGATCGTCGCCTCGGAAGTAAGAAACATGTCCAGCGTCACCTGGATCATGCCCTGGCCGGAGTTCTCCACCGGCACCACGCCAAAATCCGCATGACCGGCGGCAACTTCCTGAAACACTTCCTCGATGCTGCCCAGCGGCAAGCCGTAAGCGGCATGGCCGAAATGCTTGCGCACGGCCTGCTCGCTGAACGTGCCTTCCGGGCCGAGAAAGCCGATCTTCAGCGGGTCTTCCTGCGCCAGGCACGAGGACATGATCTCGCGGAACAGCCGCACCATTTCGGTGTCGGACAAGGGACCGTCGTTGCGATCCACCACCATGCGCAACACATGCGCCTCGCGTTCCGGTCGGTAATAGTCGATCGCCGAAAGTCCCGCGCCCTTGACCTTGGCCACTTCCTGCGCGCGATTCGCGCGCTCGGAAATCAGCTGCTGGATCTGTCGGTCGATGCTGTCGATGCGCTCGCGCATTTCGCTCAGCGAGGTTTTTGGGTCACTCATACTGCTAGCCGCCTGGATGTAAAGAAGTCCAAATGATGTCGGGGTATCTTGCCTGAAAAACGTCGCGGCTACCCATCAACCGTGCTGACGCGTGAACTCCCGCATGAACGCTGTCAGGGCTTCCACGGCATCGAGCGGCACCGCGTTGTACAGCGAGGCGCGCATGCCACCCAGCGCCTTGTGCCCCTTCAAGGCAAGCAGGCCGGCTGCTTCGGACTCCTTGAGGAATACGGCATCCAGCGCACTGTCGTGCAGGGTGAAAGGGATGTTCATGCGCGAGCGTGCGGAAGGATCGATGGGATTGCGGTAATAGCCATCCGATCCATCGATGGTCCGATACAGCAGTTCGGCCTTGGCGTGGTTGCGCTCGGCCATGACCTTGAGGCCGCCCAGCGCATTCAGCCACTGGAACGTCAGGCCGGCCAGATACCAGCCCCAGGTATTGGGCGTATTGAGCATGGAGTCGTTCGCCGCCTGCTCGGCATAGCGGAAGATCCGCGCCATCGGCCGGCTCGCCCGTTGCAGCAGGTCGTGGCGAATGATCATCACCACCAGGCCCGACGGGCCGATATTCTTCTGTGCGCCGGCATAGATCAGGCCGAAGCGCGAGACGTCCAGTGGTTCGGACAGGATATTGGACGACATGTCCGCCACCAACGGCACCGTGCCGACATCCGGAACCTCATGAAACTCTACGCCGTGAATCGTCTCGTTCGGCGTGTAGTGCACATACGCAGCGCGCGGATCGAGCTGCCAGCTGTCGCGTGCTGGTAAGCGCAGGTAGTTGTCGGCCTTGCCACTGGCCGCCACGTTCACGCGCACATAGGACGTCGCTTCACTGATCGCCTTCTCGCTCCAGTGACCGCTGTCGATGTAATCAGCGCTGTCCCCCTCGCCTGCCAGATTCATCGGGATCTGCGCAAACTGCTGGGTGGCACCACCTTGCAGAAACAGCACGGCGTAGTCGGAGGGGATCGCCAGCAGTGTGCGCAGGTCGGCTTCGGTCTGGGCCGCCATCTCGATGAAGCGCTTGCCGCGATGGGACTGCTCCATTACCGAGGCGCCGCTGCCATTCCAGTCCAGCAATTCGCGCTGGGCGCGCTCGAGTACGGCCTGCGGTATCGCCGCCGGACCGGCGCTGAAATTCCAGACTCTGCTCACGTGCTGTTGCATCCCGTCGAGGTGTTTCACGCATTATGGCGCGGCGCAGCATGGGGTGGTCAACTGCCGATGCAAATCGATCGAGGCAAGTCTCGGGGCCTCGAAGCACGGCCTCTCCTGCTTGCCGGAGAAGGACTCTCTTGAGTCACATGGTTGGGGGTGGGTTGATCTTTGCGATGAAGATCAAAAGCTTTACCCCCTTCCCAGCCTCCCCCTGCGAGCAGGGGGAGGAGCACAGCAGGGAGGGCGTGCGCTTCACTTGCTTGTGATGCATGCAAGAGATTTTTGGATCAGCCCTCAGAAGCGGATCAGCAACACCAGGGCGATGCCCAGCGCCAGCACGGCGGCGGTGACGATCAGCCACCACACTTCGACGATGGGGCCGGCCGCTTCTTCCGGTAGATGCACGGGCGGTGGTTCCGGCATCACGATCTCAGGCTCCGGCTCCATCCCTGGCGCATCGACCACGAAGCGATGCATCGCCAGACTGATCTGATCACCGGGCTGCAATGCCAGTTTCTCTACGGTGACACCGTTGACCCGCAGCGGATGACGCTCGGACGACTGTCTGGTTTCCAGCAGCAACTTGCCGTCTTGCCAGAAAATTCGCAGCGAGGCGACGTCGCCCTGCGGCAATTCCAGCGGGCAACGGCCTTGCGGCCCGAGTTCCAGACTGTCCTGCAACGACAACACCTTGCCGGACAGCGGACCGGCGACAGCGCGCAGTGCCACCGTGCAACGGCCCTCCTCCGGCACGCTCAGCGATGATCTGAAGCTGGGGTCCTGGTCGGCGCGCAGCAGCATGCGGCAATCGCCCACGCTGATGACGTCGCCCGCACGCAACAGGGCGCGCTCGCGCACCGGTCGGGCATTGACGTGGATGCGGTCTGCCGACGGCAATACCTGCAGGATCCAGCCGCGACGATCCTGCAGGATCCGCAGATGTTGGGGTACAGCCTGGCCAGCGGCCAGCACGAGATCATTGTCGGGCGCGCTGCCTATGCGCAGCAGCGCTTGCGTCCAATGGAAATCCTCGCGGGCCGCATTGGGAAATTCGATGCGCATGGAGAAACCGGTCGATAGACCGTGAAACTCTAGCATGCAGCTCAGCACGTCTCCGTGCAGGACCGGCATTAATCCGTGCATGACTGCCATTAAGATGTGGCGCTACCGTCTGGAGTCCGTCATGCCGAAAATCGATATCCGCCGCCCGCACCAGCTGTCGATCCCACAAGCCCGTGCCGTGGTCGATCAGGTTGCCGCGCGGATGCGCGAAAAATTCGGCATGGATGGGCAGTGGCAAGGCGATACCCTGCAATTTTCCCGTCCCGGCGTCAGCGGCACGATCGCCGTCGGCAGCGACGCCATCCAGGTCCATGCGGAACTGGGCATGATGCTGGCGCCGCTGAAGGGCATGGTCGAACAGGAGATCCGGCGCAAGCTGGATGAACATTTCGCCTGACCGATTGCTTGATGATTCTTTAACCAAACGCGCATCCATGGCATACTCGACGGCTTACGCAGCCATGACGGCTGTGCGTGAACCCCGGAACACATGGCCAAAGACGACGTCATCGAAATGGAAGGCACGGTCCAGGAGACCTTGCCCAACACCATGTTTCGTGTGCAACTGGAGAATGGGCACGTAATCATTGCCCATATCTCTGGTCGCATGCGCAAGCATTACATCCGCATCCTGACCGGCGACAAGGTCAAGATCGAGATGACCCCGTACGACCTGAGCAAAGGTCGTATTACGTACCGCATGAAGTAGTTCGAATGGGGTGAGTCGGGTACGGCGCAAGTCGAGCCTGACACTAGTCGAGCATGCAGTAGGTCGAGTCACCGTCCAGCAGCGCTGGTGCGCAGCGGGGAAATTCGATGGGGGTTGGTGCTGAAACGAAAGGCGGCGCAATGCGCCGCTTTTCGTTTGCGCGTGGCCAGGATGTCAGCCCATAGCGCGTAACCTCACTTTGCCCGGCTCCCTCCCCTGCTTGCAGGGGAGGGTTGGGGTTGCTCTTGAACTCGATTTTCTCGCAAGCTCAAGCCACCCCCTCCCAGCCTCCCCCTGCTTGCAGGGGGAGGAGCAAAGCGGCCAACCGCAGCTCTTAGCCTGGTTCGACTACCGCTGGCAGCTTTTCGAGCGTTTCGCAGTCGACCCGCAGTTCGCCGTCCAGCACGCTCAGGTGAACCTGACCGCCATCGGCCAGCTTGCCGAACAGCAGCTCGTCGGCCAGCGCGCGCTTCACCTTCTCCTGGATCACCCGTGCCATCGGCCGTGCGCCCATCTGCGGATCAAAACCGTGCTCGGCCAACCAGCGGCGGGCGTCGGCATCCACGTCCAGACTCACGTGCTTCTCGGTCAGCTGGCTTTCCAGCTCGATCAGGAACTTGTCGACCACGCGCAGGATGTGCTCGAAATCGAGCGCACTGAACTGGATGACCGCGTCCAGCCGGTTGCGGAACTCCGGCGTGAAGATGCGGCGGATCACTTCCATCGCGTCCGACTCATGCTTCTGCTCGACGAAGCCCATGCTGCGCCGTGAAGCGAGCGCCGCACCCGCGTTGGTGGTCATCACCACGACCACGTTCTTGAAGTTCGCCTCGCGACCGTTGGTGTCGGTCAGCACGCCGCGGTCCATCACCTGCAGCAGGATGTTGAACACATCCGGATGCGCCTTCTCGATCTCGTCCAGCAGCAGCACCGCGTGCGGATGCTTGGTCACCGCTTCGGTCAGCAGGCCACCCTGATCAAAACCGACGTAGCCCGGAGGCGCACCGACCAGTCGCGACACCGAGTGACCTTCCATGTATTCGGACATGTCGAAACGGATCATCTCGATACCAAGCTGCATCGCGAGCTGCTTGGTCACCTCGGTCTTGCCCACGCCGGTCGGGCCGGCCAGCAGGAAGCAGCCGATCGGCTTGGACGGATCGGCCAGGCCCGAACGGGCCATCTTGATCGACGCGGCCAATGCCTCGATGGCCGGATCCTGGCCAAACACCACCATCTTGAGGTTGCGCTCAAGATTACGCAGCACGTCGCGATCCGACGCCGATACCTGCTTGGCCGGAATACGCGCCATCTTGGCGATGATGTACTCGACCTCGGTCACGTCCACCTTGCCGGTGCGCTGGTCTTCCGGCAGCAGACGCTGACGTGCACCGGCCTCGTCGATCACGTCGATCGCCTTGTCCGGCAGCAAACGGTCGGGAATGTGCTTGACCGACAGGTCGACCGCCGCCTTCAGCGCCTCATTGGTATACGCAACGTGGTGATGCTCCTCGAAACGTGAACGCAGGCCCTTGAGGATCTCGATGCTGTCGGCCACGGTCGGCTCGACCACGTCGATTTTCTGGAAGCGCCGTGCCAGCGCGCGATCCTTCTCGAACACACCGCGGTATTCCTGGAACGTGGTTGAACCGATGCAGCGCAGCTCGCCGGACGCAAGCATCGGCTTGATCAGGTTGCTGGCGTCCATGGTGCCACCGGACGCCGAGCCGGCACCGATGATGGTATGGATTTCGTCGATGAACAGGATCGCACCCGGCTGCTTCTTCAGCTGGGCGATGACGCCCTTCAGGCGCTTCTCGAAATCGCCGCGATACTTGGTGCCAGCCACCAGCGCGCCCAGATCCAGCGACCAGATGGTGGCGCTTTCGAGCACCTCCGGCACCTCGCCATCGACGATGCGCTTGGCCAGACCTTCGGCCAGGGCGGTTTTGCCCACGCCGGCATCGCCGACGTAAAGCGGGTTGTTCTTGCGCCGGCGGCACAGCACCTGGATCGTGCGCTCGATTTCATCGGTGCGCCCGATCAGCGGGTCGATCTTGCCTTCCAGTGCCAGTTCATTGAGGTTGCTGGCGAACTCATGCAGCGGATTGCCCTTCGGCTCGCCGCCCTCCTCCGCTTCGCGCTCACTGCCACCGGCGGCGCCAGCGGCCGGCTCGTCGCCGATCTTGGCGATGCCGTGCGAGATGTAATTGACCACGTCGAGCCGGGTGATTTCCTGCTGGTGCATGAAATACACCGCATGCGAGTCCTTTTCGCCGAAGATCGCCACCAGCACGTTCGCGCCGGTGACCTCCTTCCGGCCCGAGGATTGCACGTGATACACGGCGCGCTGCAGTACCCGCTGGAAACCCAGCGTGGGCTGCGTGTCGCGCTCGTCGCCGTGCGGCAGCACTGGCACGGTCTCGGCGATGATGCGCTCGAGTTCGGTCGACAGACGGGGCAAATCCACGCCGCAGGCGCGCAAGGCGCCCAATGCCGACTGGTTTTCGGTCAGCGCCAGCAGCAGGTGCTCCACGGTCATGAATTCGTGGCGCTGTTCGCGGGCCTGCTTGTAGCAATGGCCGATGGTGACTTCAAGATCCTTGCTGAACATTCGGATCATCTCCGCTTATAAAGTGAGCGGCCTTCAACGCCGCAATGAGCACAAAATGGGGTCGCTCAGAGCTTTTCCATAGTGCACAACAACGGATGCTGATGGGAGCGTGAATATTCGTTCACATGGGTTACCTTGGTCTCGGCTACCTCGCGGGTAAATACACCACATACGCCCTTGCCACGGGTATGTACATGCAACATCACCTGTACCGCCTGCTCCTGGTCCAGATTGAAAAAGCCGCGTAACACTTCGACCACGAAATCCATCGGGGTGAAGTCGTCGTTCAGCAGCAGCACCTGAAACAGTGGTGGACGCGCCACCTCCGGTTTGGCGGTTTCCAATGCCAGTCCGCGGCCGCTGTCTTGCTCGTGTTCGGATTCGTGGGCCATGGTTTCTTGTGTATTTGATCTCTGATTCGAAGTATACGCCGCTGTGGATACGCCACTTGGGGACATTGAAACAGGCCATAAGCTGCGACCGTCCCTACAGGTAATGGCACAATGGCCGCTTTTCCAGTGCCCAATGCCTAAACGCTTGCCTAACCCGATGGCTGATTCTCCTTCCACCAACGACTCTTCTGCCGCCGAGATCTGGCGCCCGCACGTTACCGTGGCTTGTGTCATAGCCGATGGCGATCGTTACCTTATGGTTGAGGAAGAGGTCGGTGGCCGGCTTGCCTACAATCAGCCGGCAGGCCATCTGGACGACGGCGAAAGCCTCCACGCTGCCGCGTTGCGTGAAACACTGGAAGAAACGGGCTGGACGGTTGAATTGCAGCACCTGATCGGCGTGCATCAATGGCGCAGCACCGAACATGGCGACGCGGTAGTTCGTTTCAGCTTTGCCGCGCGAGCCGTGAGCCATGACGCAGCCCGCCCGCTGGATAACGGCATCCGGCGCGCATTGTGGCTCAGCCGCAGCGAGATCGCCGCGCTCGGCGACCGCCTGCGCAGCCCGCTGGTGCTGCTGAGCATCGATGCCTGGCTGGCCGGCCAGCGGCTGCCGTTGAGCACACTGCACTATCTTCCCGAAGGCGCTGTCGCATGACGAACGCCACCACCAAGGTCATGCTCGGGATCTCCGGTGGCGTCGACTCCTCGGTGGCGGCACTGCTGCTGCAACAGGGCGGCTATCAGGTCGAAGGCCTGTTCATGCAGAACTGGGAGGAAGACGAGCGCAGCGGCCCGTGCACCACCGACGCCGATCGCAAGGACGCCGTGGCCGTCTGCGGCCGGCTTGGCATCCCGTTTCATGCGCGCAATTTCGCCGCTGAATACTGGGACGGCGTGTTCGAGCATTTTCTTGCCGAATACCGCGCAGGACGCACGCCGAACCCCGACGTGCTGTGTAACCGCGAGATCAAATTCAAGACATTTCTTGACGAGGCCCACTCGCTGGGTGCCGAAAAAATCGCCACCGGCCACTATGCCCGCGTCGATTGCCGCAACGGCCGGTATCGCCTGCTGCGTGCGGTGGACATGGCCAAGGACCAGAGCTATTTCCTGCATGCGCTGGGGCAGCAGGCACTGTCTGCCACGCTGTTTCCGCTCGGCGGGATGGAGAAACCCCGTGTGCGCGAGCTGGCCCGCGAGGCCGCGTTGCCGACCCATGCGAAGAAAGACTCCACCGGTATCTGTTTCATCGGCGAACGCGATTTCCGCAGCTTTCTCGCCCAGTACATCCCCGCCCGTCCCGGCGAGATGCGCACACCCTCCGGCGAACTGATCGGCGAGCATCAGGGCGTGATGTATTACACCCTGGGGCAACGCAACGGGCTCGGCATCGGCGGCCGTCATGGCGCCAGCGGCGAGGCCTGGTACGTCGTTGGCAAGGATGTGGCGGCCAATGTGCTGTATATCGCCCAGGGCGGCGAAAATCACTGGCTGTATTCGCAGCGACTGCAGACGGAGTCCCCCAACTGGGTCGCCGGCGCCGCGCCAGCCGACCACTTCCGCTGCACCGCCAAGACCCGTTATCGCCAGTCAGACCAGGCTTGCCAGGTCACCGTCATGGGTGACGGGCTTGAGGTACGCTTCGACGATCCGCAACGCGCGGTCACTCCGGGGCAGTCCGTGGTCTTTTACGACGACCAAGTTTGTCTTGGCGGCGCGGTGATCACCGCTACCGACGCACCCTATGGCGGCCTGTTGCCGGCGTTCACGCCATCCCCCACCCCAACTTCCGCTACAGGAGAACCGCGAGCCCGTGTTTGAGACCTTTGCCATGAATGAAGAGCGCGTGCTCGCCCTCGCCGGCGTATTCCAGGCCTGCGCACTGGCGCAGCAGCTGGCCAACGAGGGCAGTTGCGATGAAGCCACGATGGAAGCCAGCGTGGCCAGCGTGTTCCGCATCGACTCGCCCTCGGTAGTCGGTGTATACGGCAACATCTCCAGCCTGCGGCTCGGCCTGCGCAGCCTGATCGCACAGCTCGATGAAAGCGATCGGGATATGTCGATAACCAAGATGGTGGTAACCGTCATGCGGCTGGAGCGCAGCCTGTCGGGCCGGCCCGAGCTGCTCGGCAAACTTCAACAGGGCATCCTTGCGGCGCAGCGGCAAGTGGAGCACTTCGGCCAGGGGTCGACCCAGGTCACCGGCCGGCTGTCCGAGCTGTATACGTCCACCCTGTCCACCTTGAAACCACGCGTGATGGTGAGCGGCAATCCGCAACAACTGCAGCAACCTGCGGTGGTGGAAAAGGTGCGCGCCAACCTGCTCGCCGCCGTGCGCTCGGCGGTATTGTGGCGGCAGGTCGGCGGCCGGCAATGGCAGCTGATCCTGTATCGACGCCAATGCGGCATGCTGGCACGCGGAATGTTGACCGGGGCGACGCTGGATAACCGCTGAGGGGCTTGGCCCCGTTTTTACCGGGTTACCCAGGCGATTCCCGAAGACGTAATTTCACCTTAAGCATTGCCTGCGATGATCGACACCGGAAGATGATCGATAGCAGAACGGGCCGCTCACCCGCGCGCATCCCGCTCCAGCTTGCTCACTACAGGTGACCAAAGTGCACATAGTGCTAGTGGAAGACGATGCCCAGCTTGGCGACGCCATACGCATCGCCCTGGAACACCAGTCCTATGCGGTCACCTGGCTGCGCAGCGGCCGCGAAGCGACGCTCGCGCTGCACGATCAATCGGCCGATCTGGTACTGCTCGACCTTGGCCTGCCCGACAAGGATGGTCTCGAAGTGCTTGCCGAAGCGCGACGCACGGGAATCAAGACGCCAGTCTTGGTCATGACTGCGCGGGATGCGCTGGAGACGCGCATCCGCGGGCTCGATCTTGGCGCCGATGATTACCTGATCAAACCGTTTCACCTGGAAGAACTGGCTGCGCGCATCCGTTCGCTGACACGTCGCGCACAGGGCCTGGCCGACAGCGTGGTCGAAGCCGGCGGCCTGCGGCTGAACCTCGCCACCTCGGAAGTGGAATTTCGTGGCGACCGCATCGAGCTGACACGCCGGGAATTCGCCCTGCTGCGCGTGCTGATGGAACGCGCCGGGCGTATCGTGCGACGCGAAAGCCTTGAAAATTCCGTCTATGGCCTGGATACCAACGTGGAAAGCAATGCACTGGAAGTACAGGTGCACTGGCTGCGCCGCAAGCTAAGTCCGGACGTGATCCGTACCGTGCGCGGCATCGGCTACATGATTCCACGGGAACCCCAATGAAACCGGTCAGCCTGCGCAGCCGACTGACCTGGCTGATCATCGCCGTCATGGTCCTCGTGCTGATCCCGCTCGGCATCCTGAGCTACCAGCGCGAATCGAGGGAAATGAATGAGCTGCTGGATGGCCGCCTGGCCCAGGCCGGCCGCACGCTGGGCATCCTGATCCAGCATAGCGACGCAATGGTCCAACAGAGCCCGAATGCCCCCACTTTCGGTACGCTGACGCCGCTGCCCGTGCGTCAGGCGATGGTGGTTTCCGTGCACAGCCGCAACTACGAACCCGAGGTGGGATTTCAGGCCTATGGGTCGAAGGGGCAGCTGATCGTGGCTACCGCAAATCTTGAGGATCTGCCGCCTCCGACACCCCAGGACATGGGCTTTCACGACATCCTGCACGAGGATCATCGCTGGCGGATTTTCACGCTGCAGAATCGCGCCGGGCTGGTGATTCGCATCGGCGAGCGCTACGACAACCGGCAGGACATAACCCGCGGCCTGATTCTCGAACACAGCCTGCCGCTGCTGATCGGCCTGCCCTTGCTGGCCGTCCTGGTCAACCTGGCTGTACGCCGAGGTTTGCGTCCGCTGAGGTCACTGACCAAGTCGCTGGATGAGCGCACGCCGGGCAGCCGGCAACCGGTAGCTATCGACGATACGCCGCCCGAACTCAAGCCGCTGATCCGCACCTTGAACCAGCAGTTCGAGCGATTGGAAGATGCGATCGAACGCGAACATCGCTTCAACGCCGATGTGGCGCACGAGCTACGCACGCCGCTGACGGCAACCATGATCCACCTGGAGAGTGCCGCGATCGCCGATGCGCCGCAGGACGTCGAGTCTGCGCTGAAAAGCGCACAACAAAGCCTGACCCGACTGGCCCGACGCATCGAACAGATTCTGGCATTGGCGCGACTGGAGGCTGGCGCCGCTGCCAACCAGCGCGTCAGCCTGGACCTGATCACCGTTGCCACCGAAGTGATCGAAGAGCTGGCACCGTTGATCCTCGAGAAGGGCGTCGAGCTCAGTCTGGTGCATGACATTCCGCAGTTGCCGGTGCTCGGGCATGAGGCAGCACTCACTGCGATGTTCCGCAATCTCATCGAGAACGCGTTGCGCTACGTAGGACAGGATGGCCAGGTCGAAGTGGCGCTGAGCAAGTCGCCGCAGATGGCGGTCATCGATATCAGTGATGACGGCCCGGGCATTCCAGCGGAGCAACGCGAAATCGTGTTCGACCGTTTCCACCGCGAAGACAAGCAGCCCTCGCATGGCTATGGGCTGGGCCTGAATATCGTCAAACGTGCGGCGCAATTGCACGATGCCCAGATCGAACTGCTCGACTCAAGCTTCGGGCATGGGCTGCATGTGCGCGTCAGTATTCCGCTGAATCCGCCGGCCACTTTGTAGGAGCGCACCTTGAACGCGACAGCTCTTGTGGGAGCGACTTCAGTCGCGATGCTCTACTGTGGTTCGTCATTTTGTAGTGCAGAGCGCTTCGTCCTCCTTGTGAGGGCGAGTGACTTCTCTTTTGCTTGTCCAAAGACGGCTTGTCCAAAGATGAAGTAAAGAGAAAGCTCGCCCGTTTTGAAGTGCTGTGCATCATGCCCAGCAAGTCCATGAGGCGCGCTTCTGTTTTTGCTTCTGCTTCCGTTTTTGCTTCTGTTTCCGTTTTTGCTTCTGTTTCCGTTTTTGCTTTGCCCCTTCCCCTGCTTGCAGGGGGAGGTTGGGAGGGGGTGAAGCTTTTGAGCTTCGGTCGAAGAGCAACCCCTCCCCAACCCCCTGCACGCAGGGGAGGGAGCGCATCCGACACGCGGGAAGCTCTGGCCCTGCTTTTGACACGGCTCTTCTAAACAGTGCGCGCAGGACGCGTACCGCTCCACCGGGCCCCTTTGCCGGGGTGCACTCCCACGCGAATCGCCCCCCGCAGCCAACAAAAGCTGACAAAAGGTTCCCATAAGGCGTCTTCGCGATCATGTAGCCACTGCAGCTCAATACTAAGCCGCATCACGCATCGATCACATCGACGTCCAGCACCGACGTCCACGGAAACTCCCTCCATGCTTGGTCTCGTTCGCTTAGCAATCGCACGGCCCTATACCTTCATTGTATTGGCGCTGGTCATTCTTATTGCTGGTCCGCTGGCAGCGCTGCGCACGCCGACCGATATCTTTCCGACCATCGGCATCCCGGTCATCAGCGTGGTGTGGACCTATACCGGTCTTCCGCCGGATCAGATGTCAGGCCGAGTGGTCTACTACTACGAGCGCGCGTTGACCTCGACGGTCAGCAACATCGAGCACATCGAGTCGCAGTCGCTGCCTGGCGTCGGCGTGGTGAAGATCTTCTTCCAGCCCGGCACCGATATCCGCACTGCTACCGCGCAGGTCACCTCGATCTCGCAAACCGTGCTCAAGCAAATGCCGCCCGGTATCACGCCTCCGCAGATCGTCAACTACAACGCCTCGACCGTACCCATCCTGCAATTGGCGCTTTCCAGCACCAAGCTTTCGGAATCCAGGATTCTGGACGATGCGCAGAATTTCGTGCGACCGGCGATGGTGTCGGTAGCTGGCGCCACCATTCCCACGCCTTACGGCGGAAAAATTCGTCAGGTGATGCTGGATCTCGATCCGCAGGAATTGTCGGCACAGGGGCTGTCTGCTCAGGATGTCAGCGATGCCCTGGCGGCACAGAACCAGATCGTTCCCGTGGGCACGGCGAAGATCGGCACCTACGAATACAACGTGCAGTTGAACGACAGTCCCACCGCGATTGCCGATCTGAACAATCTGCCGATCAAGACCGTCAACGGCGCGACCATCACGATTGGCGACGTGGCCCATGTGCGCGATGGTTCGCCACCGCAGACGAATGTCGTGCGCGTCGATGGCAAGCGCGCCGTGCTGATGACGATCCTGAAGAACGGCAGTGCCTCGACGCTGGCGGTAGTGGCCGGGCTCAAAAGCATTCTTCCGCTGATCAAGGAAACCTTGCCGCCATCGCTGCAGATGTCGCAGATGAACGACCAGTCGGTGTTCGTCAAGGCGGCGGTCACCTCAGTGGCACGCGAGGGTGTCATCGCTGCATTGCTGACCTCGGTGATGATTCTGGTATTTCTCGGCAGCTGGCGCTCGACGGTGATCATTGCGGTATCCATTCCGCTGGCCATCCTTTCTGCGATCGCGCTGCTGTCGATCACCGGGCAGACGCTGAACGTGATGACGCTGGGCGGCCTGGCGTTGGCGATCGGCATCCTGGTCGACGACGCCACGGTGACGATCGAGAACATCAACTGGCATCTCGAGCAAGGCAAGGACGTGCACACCGCGATCATGGACGGCGCGCAGCAGATCGTCACACCGGCGTTCGTCTCGCTGCTGTGCATCTGCATCGTGTTCGTGCCGATGTTCCTGCTCGAAGGTATCGCCGGTTTCCTGTTCCGGCCGATGGCACTGGCCGTGATCTTTGCGATGGCCTCTTCCTTCGTGCTGTCGCGCACCCTGGTGCCGACGCTGGCGATGTATCTGCTCAAGCCACATATCACGGAGCCCGAGCCAGGCGATCATCCGGAAGATCCTTTCATCAACCACCATGAAGGCGACCAGCATCTTCCGCGCAAGCGTGGTGCGGTACTGCGTGCGATGGTCTCGTTTCAGCAGAACTTCGAGCGCCGCTTCACCAAGATCCGCGACGTCTATTACGCCACGTTGAATGCATCGCTGACGAATCGCCGTAACTTCATCATCGGCTTTCTCGCTTTCGTGGTGATCTCGTTTGCGCTGGTGCCGTTCCTGGGCCGCGACTTCTTTCCTTCGGTAGACGCGGGCGCCATCGCGCTGCATGTGCGTGCACCGATGGGCACTCGAATCGAAGAGACCGCGGCCGAGTTCGATCGCATCGAAGCGGCGATCCGTCAAGTAATCCCGCCGAATCAGCTTGAAACGGTGGTCGACAACATTGGCCTGCCCAGCAGCGGCGTCAATAATGTCTACAACAACAGCGGCACGATCGGCCCGCAGGATGGCGACATCCAGGTCGCGTTGAAGGAAGGCCATGCGCCGACCGATGAATTCGTGAAGACGTTGCGCGCGCGCCTGCCGCGGGAATTTCCCGGCACGCAATTCTCCTTCCTGCCCGCTGACATGAGCAGCCAGATCCTGAACTTTGGCGCGCCTGCACCGCTGGACATATCGATCGCTGGCCGTGACCTCGAGGCCAACCAGGCCTACACGACGAAGATCATGGACCGGTTGAAATCCATTCCCGGTATCGCCGACGTGCGCCTGCAGCAAGGCTCCAGCTATCCGCAGCTTAATGTGCATGTGGACCGCACCCGCGCCGATGCGCTTGGCATCACCGAGCGCGACGTAACCAACAGCATGGTCGCTTCGCTGGCCGGCACGTCCCAGGTGGCGCCAGCGTTCTGGCTCAACCCGCGCACTGGTGTGTCCTATCCCATCGTGGCGGCCACACCGCAGTACCGCATGGATTCCATGGCCGACCTGGCCAGCCTGCCGGTGACATCCTCCAGCAACAAGAGCAATCAGGTGCTGGGCGGCATCGCGACCTTCACGCGGGTACCCAGCGCCGCCGTGGTATCGCACTACAACATCATGCCGGCGTTCGACATCTATGCGGCAGTCCAAGGCCGCGATCTCGGTGGTGTTGCCACCGATGTGAACAAGGTGCTGGCGGACTTCGCCAGCACCCGGCCCAAAGGCACCACCATCACCCTGCGTGGCCAGGTCGGCACGATGAATGAAGCCTTCAGTGGCTTGCTGTTCGGACTGCTGGCGGCGGTGGTGATGATCTACCTGTTGATCGTGGTCAACTTCCAATCCTGGCTCGACCCTTTCGTGATCATTACCGCACTGCCCGCGGCACTCGCCGGCATCGTGTGGATGTTGTTCATCAGCCATACCGCGCTGTCGGTACCTGCACTGACCGGCGCCATCATGTGCATGGGCGTGGCCACGGCAAACTCGATCCTGGTAGTGACCTTCTGTCGCGAACGACTCGCGGTGCATGGTGATCCGATCAAGGCAGCGCTTGAAGCAGGCTTCACCCGTTTCCGTCCGGTTTGCATGACCGCGCTGGCGATGATCATCGGCATGTTGCCGATGGCGCTGAGTCAGGAACAGAACTCGCCACTGGGCCGCGCCGTCATCGGCGGCCTGCTGTTTGCCACGTTCGCCACCCTGCTCTTCGTGCCGGTGATTTTCAGCATCGTGCACGCCAACGATGAGCAACGTTCACCTTCCGCCGTACCCATGCTTGGAGAAGATCCCCATGTCGCATAACGCCGCCCCGCATAATGTCGGCGAGCCAACGGTGCAACGCCCACCGCGTCTGCGACTTGCCATCATCGTTCTCCTCGTAGTGGCTGTGCTGGTGACGGTGATCGGGCTGGCTGTGCGCGCCCACCAATACCACCAGCTGGTGAACTGGACCGACGACCAGCAAATTCCGACGGTCCAATTGGCCGCCCCGCTGACCTCGGCCGATACGCATCAAATGACTCTTCCAGGTCATCTCGAAGCGTGGATCAGTGCACCCATCCATGCCCGCGTAAGCGGCTACCTGAAGAGCTGGAGCAAGGATATCGGCAGCACGGTCAACGCCGGCGACACGCTCGGCATCATCGATACACCGGAGCTGGATCAGCAATACAACCAGTCCAAGGCGGCGCTGGTTCGCGCCCAGGCTGACGAACGGCTGGCGCAGATCACCAGCAAGCGCTGGCAGCATCTGCTGGCATCCAACTCGGTGTCCAAGCAGGAGGCCGATGAGAAGAGTGGTGACGCTGAAGTCGCTGCCGCCAATGTGCTTTCCGCTCAGGCCGATCTCGATCGCCTGGCCGCGCTCGAGGCTTTCAAGCACATCACGGCACCGTTCAGCGGCACGGTCACCAGCCGCAGCACCGACATCGGTGATCTGATCTCCGCGACCAGCGACACCAACAGCCCCGCGTTGTTCACCGTGGCTGACACCAGCAGGATGCGTCTGTATGTCAGCGTTCCACAAGGTTATGCAGCATCCATCCAGCCGGGCATGCCGGTTAGCCTGAGCGTGCTGGGGCATCCCGGCATCACCTACCAGGCCACGCTGATTGGATCCTCGGGCTCGATCAACCAGGCCTCAGGTTCGCTGCTGGCGCAGTTCGAAGTACCCAACCCCCACGGTCAGTTGTTGCCCGGCGACTACGCGGAAGTGCGGCTGCCGGTAGCAGTGAACACGCACATAGTCATCGTGCCGGCTACGGTGCTGATCTTCCGCGCCGCCGGTCCGCAAGTGGCCGTGCTGGGTCCAGACAACCGGGTGCAGCTGCGCGACGTGCATATCGGCATGGACCTGGGCGATGCGTTGGAGATCGACCAGGGTCTGCTGCCGACGGACCGGATCATCGACCATCCGCCGGATTCGCTGATGCAAGGCGATCAGGTACATCTCGCAACCATCGCGAAGGAGGACGTCGCACATGACTAGCCGCAGGCCAATCAATCCGATCATCGAGGGTCCCGCCAGCCGCGGCAAATCGGCTTGGCGCACCGGTTGCCGTCGCATCTTGCCCAGCTGTCTGTTGGTGGCCTTGGCCGGCTGTTCTCTGGCGCCAACGTATCAGCGTCCCGCAATGACCATCCCCGCCACCTACAAGGAAAACCCGGGGCTGTGGACCCAAGCCACGCTCGGTGACACGCAGTCGCGCGGTGACTGGTGGGAGATTTTCGGTGACGCCACCCTGGATGGACTGGAGACTCGTCTGGACCAGGCCAACCCGTCCTTGGCGGTCGCGCTGGCCCGTTATGAAACAGCGCATGCATACGAGGACGAAGTGCGTTCGGGATTGTTCCCCCAAGTCGGCACAGAAGCCAGCCCGACTAATAATCGCCAGTCCAACAACCGACCCTTGCGCGGCAGTGGTCAGCCCAACGAGTACGACGCCAACACGGCGCAATTCTCTGCGGACTACGAGCTGGACCTGTGGGGGCGCATTCGCAACGAAGTCGCCGCTGGTAAGGCACAGGCGCAAGCGGCCGATGCAGACCTCGCCTCGGCGAAACTCAGCCTGCAGGCGCAACTTGCCGATCTGTACATTTTGCTGCGTGGCTACGACATCCAGGCGCACATCCTGGACAGCTCGCTGGATGCCTACCGCAAGGGGCTGACGACGACGCAGAACCGTCTTGCTGGCGGCATTGACTCGGGTCTGTCGGTGGCACGCGCGCAAAACCAGCTGTCCGACGCCATGGCTCAAGCGGCCGAAGTCACCGCGCAACGAGCCCTCACCGAACATGCCATCGCCAGTCTGGTTGGCGAATCAGCTTCCAGCTTTTCCCTGCCCCACTCGGACATCCAGATCGGCCTGCCGGCGATTCCAGCGGGCGTTCCGTCAGTACTGCTGCAGCGCCGCCCCGACATCGCTGCTGCAGAACGCCGCACGTTCGCCGCGAATGCCAATATCGGCGTGGCGCGTGCCGCGTTCTATCCCGACTTCAGCTTGTCCGCGATTCTTGGCTGGCAAAACACCGGCAACGGCAGCCTGCTGACCGCCGGCAACCGCATGTGGGCGCTGGGGCCGCTGGCCGCGCTGAGCATCTTCGATGGTGGTTTGCGCCACGCCAAGGAACGCGAGGCACGAGCCAACTTCGACGACGCCGCGGGGCAATATCGCGAAACCGTGTTGAATGCTTTCCAGCAGGTGGAAGACAACCTGTCGCTGCTGACGAACTTGAGTAACGAAGCCCACGATGAAGATGCTGCCGCAGCTGCCGCCAACGACTCGGCGCAGATCGCCAATAACCGCTACAGCGAAGGCATCGTCAATTACCTCGACGTGGTCACCGCGCAGACCAGCTACTTGCAGGCCGAACGCAATGCCGAGCAGGTGCGCACGCGCCGCTTGCAGGCCAGCGTGGATCTGATCCGTGCGTTGGGCGGCGGCTGGAGCAGCGCGCAGATGAAGGCTGCGCCGCAAAGCAACGCAGTGGCTACAGCGCGTTGACGAATGCGCAAACGAATGGGAGGTCCGGCAATGACCGGCCTCCCATCCCCATGTCCACATCCACCCAGCACAAAAAAGCAAACGGCGGGCAAGCGCCCGCCGTTTTCCGTCCCTGGGTCGAACTCCCTTGCGATAACCTTTACCAGCTGCCGCTTTGATGCATGCCGCCTGGATGGAGATAGCCTGCCACGACCATGTGACGATTTCGAAACATGGTCGTTACAAGTACACCAACGCCTGCGAAGGCAGGATCAGAACTTGTAGCTGAGCATCACGCGGTTGTAGGTGAACGGCTGATTGCCCGGGTTCAGATTGTTGATGCCGCCCACGGATTTCTCCCAGCGATCGCGGATCTGAAAGCCCTTCAGGTAACCGTCGAAGTTGTAGATGACGTCGAAATAGGTATCGTGGAAGTCGCCTTCCAGATCCGTGGTGTATTTGGCGTAAGCGCCGACCAACTGCAGCTTGTTGTCGAAGAAGCCGTAGGTCATCTTGGCCTTCCAGGCGTGACCCGGGCCCGCTTCCACCAGGCCACGAATCATCGAGGTGGTGTAGAGCGGATCGGTGGCGTAGTTGGCGGTGAACGGCGAGATGATCGTGCCGTCGCCAATGACGTTGCCGGTCTCCTTCTCCGACTTGTTGTAATACACATCGAAGCGGCCATTCGGGATCACGACGCCGAGGTCGGCGCCCCAGACACCGCTGTTGACGTTGGTGCCGGCAACACCGTTGATCTTGAGATTGTTCTGCACCAAGACGTTGTCTGAACCACCGCCGCTCTCGGTCAAGCCCTGAAAGCCAATGACCGGATCAAAACCAGTGCCGGTCTTGAAGACGTAGCTGCCGTCGGCGTAACCCATGCGGGCAAAATCGAGGAAGTCGTAGTACCAGCCCTGAACTTTCAGGCCGCCGTTGACGTACGTGCTACCCACAGCCCACGTACCGCTGGTCTGCCTTGCGGTCAGCGGCAGGCCCTGGTTGCCGCCGTACAACGTGTCGCCCTGGTAGGCAGCCGGGTAGTAGTTGTTGTCGTTGAAATAGTCGTCGGACGTGCGGCTCTTGTAGCTGAACTCACGGATAGCCATGATGTTCCAGCCGGTCAGCGGCGTGAAAACAGCGCTCAGGGCTTCATATGAATTGGGAAGCAGGCGGCCATCGCTGTTGCCCATCCACGGCGTGTTGAGGTACTGGTAGCCGCCCTTCACGTTGACCCAGTCGTTCGCGTACTGCAGGTACGCCTGGCTCAGCGCCGTCAGCGAATCGCTGGCACCCATCAGGGTCGTATCGACGCGCTTCGGGTTGTCATTGAGCGAACCCAGCGCATTCGCGCTGACCAGCGACGCGCCAGCACTGAAGCCATCCAGCGAAGCGGTCTTTGCATTCAGCAGGATCGAGCCACCGAAAGCCTGGGCACTCGGCTTCGCAGCAACATCGTAGTCGTAGCTGCGGTTGAAGTCGTACAGACGAAGCTCACCGTCCACATGACCCTGGGTGAAAATGTCACTCAAGGTGTTGACCGAGTTGTCCTGGGCGTACGCGCCGAGACTGAGAGTGCTTAACGCAGCAGCGATAGCTACGGCGACGAGTTTGTTGCGCATGATCGGGGGCTCCATTTCGAGGACGAAAAATGAGGTAGTGCTTCGGCGCTTCGCCCTTGACCTTCATGAGCCACGGGTGAATCAGCTACGTCGCGCTTGTATTAAGTTTCTGTGATGAGTGTGACACTCATATAAATTGAATGTGACAGTAAGATTACGACGCAGTCAGCCCCAGCAATATTCCTGCCAGCTGTTGAGGCTGCGAAAGCGGTGATTTGCGCGCCATAGATACGTTATCTATCGTGTCTTCCAGCCCGACGCCGATGGAGGGCTCGAAAGCTGCTGTTATGCTTGGCGGATGCCTGCTCTCTCCCACCCTATGTCCTTACGCATGGCCGAGCGGTTTCGCGGCTTTCTGCCTATCGTGGTCGATGTGGAAACCGGTGGTTTCGACGCCGAGCACGATGCCCTGCTGGAAATCGCCGCCATTCCACTAAGCATGGACAGCGACGGCTTCCTGCGCCCGCAGCCAGCGGTGTCGACCCACGTCGAACCGTTCCCGGGTGCGAATCTCGACCCACGCTCGCTGGAGATCACCGGGATCGATCCCACCAATCCACTGCGCGGCGCACTGACCGAACGGGCCGCGCTGGATCACATCTTTCATGTGGTGCGCGAGGCGGTGCATGTGGCCGGTTGCCAGCGCGCCATTCTGGTGGGCCATAACGCCGCGTTCGACCTGGGCTTCCTCAACATGGCCATACGTCGCACCGGCCACAAACGCAGCCCGTTCCACCCTTTCAGCTGCTTCGACACCGTCAGCTTCGGTGGGCTTGCCTATGGGCAGACGGTGCTGAGCAAAGCGGTGCTGGCGGCCGGCCTGGCGTTCGACAGCCGCGAAGCGCACTCCGCCGTCTACGACGCCGAGCGCACTGCCGAATTGTTTTGCAGCGTGGTCAATCGCTGGCGCCAACTTGAGCTTTTCGAGCTTGCCCACAGCGGCCTCGACGTCGCCTGAACCCACATTCGGTGTGAGTTTTCAGCGACGCAATCCATCATTAGGGATGCCTCGATGACAATCCACCGATGACTGTCATCTTCCTGCAACATTCATCTCATCTCATTGCAACACCAAAGTCCTGAAATAGCGGAGTCCATCCGACTTCCGTCCAAGGAGCTACCGTGTTGATCACTTGCAAATCCCCGCTTCGATTCGCGGCCATCGCCGCCATCACCATGGCTTCGACATTCTGCGTCGCTGCGCAGGCAACCGATATCACCGGTGCCGGCTCCAGCTTTGTCTACCCGGTCATGTCCAAGTGGTCCGCTGCGTATGCCGAAAAGACCGGCAATCATTTGAACTACCAGTCGGTCGGCTCCGGCGCCGGCATTGCGCAGATCAAGGAAGGCACCATCGATTTCGGCGCCTCTGACGCACCGATGAAGGCGGAAGATCTGCAGCAGCTCGGCCTCGGCCAGTTCCCGATCGTGGTTGGCGGCATCGTGCCGGTGGTCAACATCGCTGGCGTGAAGGCCGGTCAGATCAAGCTGGACGGCGCCACCCTGGGCGATATCTTCCTGGGCAAGATCAGCAACTGGAACGACCCGAAGATTGCCGCATTGAATGCCGGCCTCACCTTGCCTGCGGGCAAGATCACCGTCGTGCATCGCTCGGATGGTTCGGGCACCACGTTCAACTTCACCAACTACCTGTCAAAGGTCAATCCGGAGTGGGCTGCCAAGGCGAAGTTCGGTACCGCCGTGGAATGGCCGACCGGCGTGGGTGGCAAGGGCAACGAAGGCGTGTCGCAGTACGTGCAGCAGATCAAGGGCTCGATCGGCTACGTCGAATACGCCTACGCGGTAAAGAACAAGATCACCTGGATTGACCTGAAGAATGCTGCCGGCCACGTCGTCGCACCGAGCGCCGCCAGCTTCGCCGCTGCCGCCGTCACCGCCGACTGGGCCAGTGCGAAAGATTTCAACCTGATCATGACCAATGCACCGGGCGCCCAGGCGTGGCCGATCACCGCCACCACCTGGATGATCATGTACAAGACGCCGAAGAATGCCGTGAACAGCAAGGTGGCCTTCGATTTCTTCAAGTGGTCGCTGGAACATGGCCAGCCGGACGCCGCCGCACTCGACTACGTGCCGCTGCCGACTGCCCTGGTCAGCAAAATCGAGGCTTACTGGGCTTCCGAATACAAGCATTAACGTTGTAGGGCTAATCCCGTTCGCCGGTCCATTGCGACGGATCGGCGGACGAGGCAGCGAGACCGCGCCGCCCTTCTCCGGAAGGGCGGCTTTCCGCTGAAAGCCGTGCCCGCAGCCGCATACCGCGGTACCCTCCATCAGCCTCATTGAGGACTGCCTCGCACATGTCAGCACAACCGGGCACGATCGCGCCCTCCTCAATCATCCAGGAGCAACGCAGCCGCCGTGACGCCCTCGACGAGCGTCTGTTCCGCTGGCTGTTGATGGGCTGCGCGTTGCTGGTGCTGGCTGCCCTGCTGGGTGCCGCCGGCGCCACGCTGTGGGGCGGCCGCGAAGCGTTTGCGACGTTTGGCTGGCACTTCCTGGTCAGTACCGCATGGGACCCGGGCAATGACGTCTACGGCGCGCTGGTGCCCGTCTACGGCACCATCGTGACCTCGCTGATCGCACTGCTGATCGCGGTGCCGGTGAGCTTCGGTATCGCGCTGTATCTTTCAGAGGTTGCACCGCCCTGGTTGCGCACGCCGGTGTCGTCGGCGATCGAACTGTTGGCCGGTATCCCCTCGATCATCTACGGCATGTGGGGTCTGTTTATCTTTGCCCCGTTTTTCGCCGATCACATCAAGCCGTGGCTGACCAGCAATCTCGGCGACAAACCCGATGACGGCAAGTTGTCCTGGCTGGTCCAGCACGTACCGTTCATCGGCAAGCTGTTCGGCAGCGATTATCCGTTTGGCGCCAGCATCCTGGTTGCCGGCATCGTGCTGGCGATCATGATCATCCCGTTTATTTCCTCGGTGATGCGCGAAGTGTTCCAGACCGTACCGACGCGCTTGAAGGAGTCGGCTTATGCGCTCGGCTCGAGCACGTGGGAAGTGTCCTGGGACATCGTGCTGCCGTATACCCGCGGTGCCGTGATCGGCGGCATCTTCCTGGGTCTTGGCCGCGCGCTGGGCGAGACGATGGCGGTGACGTTCGTCCTCGGCAATGCGATGACGCTCTCCGCCTCGCTGCTTGATCCGGGCACGTCGATTGCCGCGACCATCGCGAACCAGTTCAGTGAAGCGTCGGGACTGCAGAAATCCTCGTTGATGGCGCTGGCCTTCCTGCTGTTCGTGGTCACCTTCATCGTGCTGCTGATTGCCCGACTGATGCTGCGCCAGCTGGCGCGCAAGGAAGGTCGCTAATGAACGCGCTATATCTACGTCGACGCATCACCAATTGGGTCGCGATGGGCCTCAGCACGCTGGCCACCCTGATCGGCCTGGCGTTTCTGGCCTGGATCCTGTGGGAAACCCTGCGCCAGGGCATCGCCGCACTGAACCCTAGCCTGTTCACCAAGATCACCGCCGACGGTGCCGAAGGCGGCCTCGCCAACGCCATGGTCGGCAGCCTGATCATCAACTTCATCGGCATCGCGATCGCCACGCCGATCGGTGTACTCGCCGGTGCCTGGCTGGCCGAATATGCGAATCGCACGAAACTGGGCGAATCGATCCGCTTCCTCAATGACATCCTGTTGTCGGCACCCTCGATCGTGATCGGCCTGTTCGTCTACACCATCGTCGTCTTACCGAGCACGGCGCTCACCCACGGTTCGACTTCGTTTTCAGGTTTTGCCGGTGGCATCGCACTGGCGCTGATCGCATTGCCGGTGATCGTGCGTACCACCGACGAGATGCTGCGGCTGGTGCCATCCACACTGCGCGAAGCGGCGCTGTCGCTCGGCGTGCCGCAGTGGAAACTGACTCTGCAGATTCTGATCCGCGCAGCCCGTTCGGGCATCATCACCGGTGTGCTGCTGGCGCTGGCGCGAATCAGCGGCGAAACGGCGCCGCTGCTGTTCACCGCGTTCGGCAACAACTACATGGCGGTCAATCCCATCGACAAGATGTCGAGTCTGCCGCAGATCATCTACCAGTACGCGAACGACCCGGGCGACGCGATGCACTCGATGGCTTGGGCCGGCGCGTTCGTGGTCACCATGTTTGTACTGCTGCTCAGCCTCGGGTCTCGTCTGGTCCTTTCACGCAACAAGGTGTCCCATGAATGATTCCGCCGTCGCCACGAACCCGGCGCAGGTGGCCGCACCACTCGCGCCCAAGCTCACCGTGCGCGACCTGCACTTCTATTACAACGGCTTCCATGCGCTGAAAGGCATCAGCATGGACATCCCGGAGAAGAAGGTCACCGCGATCATCGGCCCGTCCGGTTGCGGCAAGTCGACCTTGCTACGCATCTTCAACCGCATTTACGCGATCTACCCCAAGCTCGAAGCGAGGGGCGAGATCGTGCTGGACGGCGAAAACATCCTCGATCCGCGTTATTCCATGAACCGCCTGCGCAGCAAGGTCGGCATGGTATTCCAGAAGCCGGTACCGTTTCCGATGACGATCTTCGAGAACGTCGCCTACGGCATCCGCCACCACGAGAAGCTGTCCAAGACGGACATGACCATCCGTGTGGAACAGGCACTGCGCAGTGCGGCGCTGTGGGACGAGGTGAAGGACAAACTCAAGCAGAACGCGCTCGGCCTCTCCGGTGGTCAGCAGCAGCGCTTGTGTATCGCCCGCGCGATCGCGTTGAAGCCTGAAGTTTTGCTGCTGGATGAACCTACCTCCGCGCTTGATCCCATCGCCACTGGCCGCATCGAGCAGTTGGTGGAGGAACTGAAAAACGAATTCACCATCGTCATCGTCACCCACAACATGCAACAGGCCGCGCGTTGTTCCGACCAGACCGCCTTCATGTACATGGGCGAGCTGATCGAGTTCAGCGGCACCGAACAGATCTTCACCAAGCCGGGCAAGAAGCAGACCGAGGATTACATCACCGGTCGCTTTGGTTGATCGCATTAAAGCCCCTCTCCCGTTGGGAGAGGGGCTGGGGTGAGGGTTCGGGCGGAGCATCAGCGCCCCGCTCCGCCCGAACCCTCATCCGCCCTGCGGGCACCTTCTCCCGCGGGGAGAAGGAACAACAAGAGGCAAAAAGCACATGAGCACCAGCAGCAAAGAACACATCATCAAGAGCTACGACGACGAACTGACCCGGCTCACCGGCGAAATCGTGCGCATGGGCGAGCTGTCGGTGACTCAGCTGGAGTCGGCCATCGATGTGGTCGAACGACGCGACGAACGTGCCGCGCAGCGCGTCGTCGGCAACGACGATGCGATCGATCTGCTGGAACAGGAAATCAGCCACGACGTGGTGCGCCTGCTGGCGCTGCGCGCGCCGATGGCCGGTGACCTGCGGAATGTCTTTGCTGCCTTGCGCATCGCTGCCGACATCGAGCGCATCGGCGACTACGCCGCCAACGTGGCCAAGCGTTCGATCCCGTTGTCGATGGTCGCGCCGGTGGCACCCGTCGGTGGCCTGGGGCTGTTGGCCGAACTGGCTGCGAACGAAGTGCGCGAAGTGCTGCTGGCCTATCGCGACCGCGATGCCGAGCGCGCTTATCAGGTATGGAAGGACGATGTGGTGCTGGACGAGGCCTATACCGGCTACTTCCGTCAGCTGCTGACCTACATGATGGAAGACCCGCGCAATATCACGCCGTGCACGCATCTTTTGTTCATGGCCAAGAACATCGAGCGCATCGGTGACCACGCCACCAATATCGCCGAGAACGTGTGGTTCCAAGTCACTGGCGAACCGCTGAACAAGCAGCGCAGCAAGGGTGACCTGACCTCCAATCCAGAGCTTGGGAAGCTGGGCGACAAGCCCTGACCTGCACGCGCTGAATCTCAGAAAGGTTGGCTTTTGACCCCCTCCCCTGCTCGCAGGGTTGGGGTGGGGTAAATTTCCTGCCTCAGACGTGCGCAAGAGCACCCCCTCCCAACCTCCCCCTGCGAGCAGGGGGAGGAGCCATGCACGCCAGTCCTGAGCCGATAGCTGAGATTGGACGCGTGCAGGAATCCTGATGACCCGCAGCAGTCCGTACGCGGACTGCTGCGTATAGACGGCTGGATGATGGCTCAATGCGCGGTGAGCTTGAGCCCGACGATGCCAAGAACGATCAGTAACACGCACAACAGCCGCAACAACGCTGCCGAATCGCCAAACAGCACGATACCGAAGATCACCGCGCCAACCGCACCGATCCCGGTCCAGATCGCGTAAGCGGTGCCGATCGGCAAGGTTCGGGCGGCCAACGCCAACAGCAACACACTGACGATCATCGCGGCAATCGTGCCCACGCTGGGCCACAGCCGGGTGAAGCCGACGCTGTACTTGAGGCCAATCGCCCAACCGATTTCGAACAGGCCGGCGAGCGCGAGATAAATCCAGGGCATGACGAGACTCCTCTGCATGCAGAGCAGGGTCGTCCCCGCGATCAATGAGTGAAACTACTTGGCGGAGGTCGTCCTCCGCGCCAACGCTTGCGGGCCGTTGGTGCCGTCTTGCTCGATCAAGGATAGCGCCCGTTGCTATCGAAGCAAGTGCGGGCGCCTCCTCGGGTCAGCTGGGGGTTACATCCGAGATTATCAGGAGTCGAGCCGGCGACTCGCTTCACGCGCCTCACGGCGCAGCTGCGTCGAATGCACGATGCCGTACACGCCAATAGCGATCCATGCGACCTGCATCAGGAACGCCGGCCAGTTGATCGGCCCCTCGCTGAAACTAAGCGAGAGGATCACGCCGATCGCACCCAGCACGTTCATCAACTGATAGACCAGGCCGTTGCCACGTAGCTTGTGCGCCTGCATTAGCAGGAACGCCAGCAGCACCAGCACCACACCGATATAGCCGGCCCAGTCGTACCAGAAGAAGTTCATCGCTTCGCGCTCCGCTGCCGCAAGGCCTCGAAGAGGACCACGCCAGTCGCAACGGAAACGTTGAGACTCTCCATCGTGCCCGGCATCGGAATCTTGGCCACGAAATCGCACAGCTCGCGGGTCAGCCGGCGCATGCCCTCGCCTTCCCCGCCCAGCACCAACGCTACCGGCCCCTTGAAGTCGACACTGTAAACCGAGGTCTCGGTATCGCCATCCAGACCGGTGATCCACACGCCGGCGTCTTTCAGATCGCGCAACGTGCGGGCCAGATTGGTTACTGCGATCAACGGCACCCGATCAGCGCCGCCGGCCGAGGCGCGACGTACCACCGGAGTCAGACCCACCGCACGGTCCTTAGGCACGATCACCGCGGTGACTTTCGCCGCCGCTGCGCTGCGCAGACAGGCGCCGAGATTGTGCGGATCGGTGACGCCATCCAGCACCAGCACCAGCGTATCGCTACCGTCACGCTCCATCAGCGCGGCCAGGTCGTTTTCATGCGCCAGCGGTGGCGCTTCGTAAAGCGCTACTACACCTTGATGACGCGCTTCGCCAGCGACCTTGTCCAGCTGCTCGCGTGGCCGATGATTTACCGGGATCTTCAGCGCCTTCGCACGCTCAGCCAATTCCAGCACTCGCGCATTGCGCTGGCCCTGTTCGACCATTACCTCGCGCACACGCTCAGCATCATTGCTCAGCGCCCCTTCAACCGGGTTGATCCCGACGATCCAACTTTCACTCATGGCTTGCCTTTCGGTTTCGGTTTGCGTGCACCGCGCTTCCTGCCGCCACCGGCGGGCGCCGGCGTCGCCTTGGCTGGCTGGTGGCTTTGACCCTGAGCCTTGCCACGGCTGGACCGGTTCGATCCGGACTTCTGCGGTTCGGACTGGGCGGGTGCGGAACCACGGCGGGGACGATGACTGCCTTCGTCGGATGGCTTGGAAGCGCGCGAACGCGGCGGCGGATTATCCCTCAATATCCGCCCGCTGGGTAACGGCTCGTTCGGTGCTGCAGTTTCCGGCACCACCTTGTCGCGCCGACCGAATGCGCGACCGATCGCCTTGGCCGCCCGGCCAAACATGCCCTGCGCGCCGGTCGCAACGGCCGGTTTCTTAGGCAACGAATAACGCTCGCCACTGGCGGCATAGTCGTAAGCCTTGGTGGTGCCCGTCGGCGGTACAACTACAGTGCGCGGCGCCACCAGCCGGAAGTCGATCTTGCGATCTTCCAGGCTCGCGCGCAGCACCTGTACCCGCACATGATCGCCAAGGCGGAACTGCGCGCCAGTGCGCTCGCCCTTCAGCAGTTTGCGCACGGCATCGAAGTGGTAATAGTCGTTGGCAAGCTGACTGATATGCACCAGCCCGGACACTTTCGACTCATCCAGTTCAACGAACAGGCCGAACGAGGTCACGCCAGTGACCACGCCTTCGAACTCGCTGCCGATGTGCTTCTCCATCCATGCACACTTGAAGCGCTCGTCGACATCGCGCTCGGCCTCTTCGGCACGCCGTTCGCGTTGCGAGCAATGCACCGCCATCGCCGCCATTTCACCGGGGCTGTAGCTGTAATCGCTGGGCTTGCCGCCAGTCAGCGCATAGCGGATCGCGCGGTGTACCAGCAGATCCGGATAACGGCGGATCGGCGAGGTGAAATGCGCGTACGCCTGCAACGACAGACCGAAGTGGCCGCGGTTATCCGGCTGATACGCCGCCATGCTCTGCGAACGCAACAGCACGTTCTGGATCAACTCGCGCTCGGGGCGATCGTGCACCATGCGCAGGATCTCGGAGAAGTCGCCCGGCGTGACTTTGTCCACCGGCGGCATGCTTAACTTGAACTCGCGCAGGAACTGCTGCAGATCTTCGTATTTTTCCGCTGGCGGTGGCTCATGCGCACGGAACAATGCGGGGATTTTCTTCTTCTCCAGGAACAAGGCCGCCTGCACGTTCGCGGCGATCATGCATTCCTCGATCAGCTTGTGCGCGTCGTTGCGCTCAGTGGCGCCCATCGATTCCACGCCGCCGGTCTGGTCGAGGCGGAACTTCACTTCCGGCGTCTCGAAATCGATCGCGCCGCGGCGCTTGCGCTGTTCCGCCATCGCCTTGTACAGCGCATGCAGATTTTCCAGTTGCGGCAATACGTCTGCCACTTCATGAATGGCGTCAGCCTCACGCAAGCCGACGACTTGCCACACCTTGTCGTAGGTGAGCCGCGCATGTGAGCGCATCACCGCGTCGTAGAACTTCGACTTGACGACGTTGCCTTCGGCATCGACCTGCATATCGCAGACCATGCACAGCCGTTCGACCTTCGGGTTCAGCGAACAGATGCCGTTGGACAGTGTCTCCGGCAGCATCGGCACCACGAAGCCCGGGAAGTAGGTCGAGGTGCTGCGTTCGTAGGCTTCGCGATCCAGCGCATTACCGATCCGCACGTAATGCGACACGTCGGCAATCGCCACGATCAGTCGCCAGCCGCCACCGCGTCGCGGCTCGGCATACACCGCGTCGTCGAAATCGCGCGCATCGGCACCATCGATCGTCACCAGTGGCAACTGCCGGATATCGGTGCGGCCTTCGCGTTCGGCGGCCGTTACTTCAGGCTCAACCTGCGCGGCATCGCGCAATACTTCAGGCGGCCATTCGTGAGGTAGGTCGTGGCTGGCAATCGCCATCTCCACCACCAGCGACGGTTGCAGGCGATCACCAAGCACGGCGCGGATCTCACCCATCGGGCCACGATTCGGTGTCGGTGGATCAGTGATCTCGACCACCACGATCTGCCCGGAGCGCGCCCCCTGCTCCTGTCCTGGCTTGATCATCACGTCCTGGTTCAGCCTGCGATCGTCCGGCGCCACCAGCGTCACGCCGTTTTCAATGACGACACGCCCGACCAGTCGCGGTGAACGGCGTTGCAGCACCTCGGCGATCGCGCCCTGCTTGCGACCACGCCGATCGATACCCACCACGCTGGCCAGCACGCGATCGCCATGCATCACTGCACGCATCTGCTGCGGCGACAGGTACAGATCATCGCCGCCGTCGTCGGGGCGCAGGAAGCCGTAACCTTCCGCATTGGCCAGCACTACGCCGGCGATCAGGTCGAGTTTCTGGGTCGGCGCATAGCCGCCGCGTCGGCCCAGCAGCAGCTGGCCATCGCGCACCATGGCGCCGAGGCGCTTGCGCAGCGCGTCGAGATCGGCCTCGTCATCAATATTCAGCGCCTCGGCAATACGCGCCTCGGTCAATAGTTCACCGCGCTCTTCGAGCAAGGCAAGAATCGCCTCGCGGCTCGGGATCGGGCGCGCATAACGCTGCGCCTCGCGATCAGCATGGGGATCGGTATGGGGAGAGCGCACGGCGCCAGCGGCAGCCTTGTTACGCCGTTGTCCGGCAGGTGCGCCGGCTTGCAGCTTCTGGCCAGCAGGCTTTGCCTGACCTTTGCTGGACGGGGAATCCTGGCCTTTGCCGGGCTTCGGGGGAGTTTTTCGGGTCACTAAATATCCTTGTGGTGTGCGCGGCGCGGAGAATGACACGACGCGATGAAAGAGGGTGAAAAAGTGTTGACAAGCTACCGACAGATGCCTACATTACGCGGCTCACGCAGCTCGAACAGCGGCGTGACACCTTGCCCAGGTGGCGGAATTGGTAGACGCACTAGCTTCAGGTGCTAGCGGGGGCAACTTCGTGGAGGTTCGAGTCCTCTTCTGGGCACCAATTGTAAACGAAGGCCGCCTTAATGGCGGCCTTCGTCTTTTCCAAGCTTCATAAAGTCAGGAAGGCCGCCTTAATGGCGGCCTTCGTCTTTTCCAAGCTTCATAAAGTCAGGAAGGCCGCCTTAATGGCGGCCTTCGTCTTTTCAGGCTCCCGCAGGAGCCGCGTAGGTTGGGGTGAGCGCAGCGATGCCCAACAATGACCTCAAACCACAGAGACGTTGGGCATCGCTGCGCTCACCCCAACCTACATTCAGGTAGACGGCGGCCCTTTCAGCTCGATCATGTTGCCCTGCGGGTCATATAGGTAGATCGACGGGCCTTCACCCTGCGCGCCATAGCGTGAGCCCAACTCGCCGATGCGCACGTCATGCGCCTTTAGATGCGCGAGGATCGCCGCCTCATCGTAATTTTCCACGCGCAGGCATAGGTGATCCATGTTGTGGCCCTGCGCACCCGGAGCGGCACCACCCATGCGTCCCAACTTGCCGTCGATGCTGACCAGATCGATCAGCGACGCCCCGGCGCGCAACTGCACCAAACCGATCTCGTCCTGCCGCCGCTCGACGCGACAGCCAAGCACATCGCAGTAAAAACGCTGCATGGCCGCCATGTCGATGGCGCGCAGTACCACGTGGTCGATTTCGCCGATGCGGATCATGGTTGCTCCCAGCGATTGGGGGATGCGAACCGAAAGCATAGCGCGGGCTGCCGGCGGACCCGCTTCGGCTCGCCACTGCATTGGCTGATCCTGCGGCCCCCTGCGCCTCGCCGTTCAGGAAGAACCGGGCTGAGGTAGGAAAACACCCGCGCGACACCTGTATAATTGCCCGGTAAACGCTTGGTGGGAGAAGCGGACAACCCCCTAGGGTCATCCGCTGCCGAAGACGCAACGCCCGTAATCGCTCAGGCTCCCATACCACCGCGCGTAAACACTCTGGAGAGACCGGTTGAATCCGGCGCCGAAGGTGCACGAAGCGAGCTCACTGCTTCCAAACTCTCAGGCAAAAGGACAGAGGGGCGCCCCACGTGCGGCACGGCACGTTGTCTGCGGATGCCCTTGTCATGAGCCAGAATACCAATCCTTCCTTGCGCGATCTCGAGCACCACCACGCCTTCATCGAACGCCACATCGGCCCGAACGATGCGGAAATCGAACAGATGCTGCACGTCATCGGCCACGGCTCGCTGGAAGCGATGACCGACGCGATTGTGCCCGGCAAGATCAAGTCGCCGGCACCGCTGGCCTTGCCGCAGGCGATCACCGAGGTCGAGGCGCTGGCCAAGATTCGCACCATCGCGGACAAGAACCAGGTGTTTCGCAGCTTCATCGGCCAGGGCTATTACGGCACGCTGACGCCGAACGTCATCCTGCGCAACATCCTGGAAAATCCCGCCTGGTACACGGCCTATACGCCGTATCAGGCCGAGATCTCGCAGGGTCGCATGGAAGCGTTGATCAACTTCCAGACCATGTGCGCGGATCTCACCGGCATGGAGATCGCCAACGCATCGCTGCTGGACGAAGGCACGGCCGCCGCCGAAGCGATGACACTGGCCAAGCGTTCGTGCAAGTCCAAGTCCAACGTGTTTTTCGTGTCCAACGGCGTGCATCCGCAGACACTCGAAGTGGTCAAGACACGTGCCGAAGCGCTGGATATCGAACTGCACATCGGCGATGACGCCGAAGGCGCCAGCGTCGACTGCTTTGGCGTACTGCTGCAGTACCCCAATACATTCGGCCAGATCAACGACTACAAGGCACTGGCCGATGCCGCGCATGCGCGTGGCGCGCTGGTGGCCGTGGCGACCGACCTGCTCGCCCTCACCCTGATTGCCGCGCCGGGCGAATGGGGCGCGGACATCGTGGTCGGCAACTCCCAGCGGTTCGGTGTGCCGTTTGGCAACGGCGGCCCGCATGCCGCGTTCATGGCCTGCCGCGACGCGTACAAGCGCTCGATGCCGGGCCGCCTGATCGGCGTGTCGATCGATGCCGAAGGCAAGCCGGCTTACCGCCTCACCCTGCAAACCCGCGAGCAGCACATCCGCCGCGAGAAGGCCACTTCAAACATCTGTACCGCACAGGTGCTGCTGGCGGTGATGGCCAGCATGTATGCCGTGTACCACGGCCCGGAAGGCCTCACCCGCATCGCGCGTCGCACGCATCGTCTTGCCGCGATTCTCGCCTCGTCGCTGCGCCAGGCGGGCTACACGATCGGCCCGGATTTCTTCGATACGCTGCACGTGGTGAACATCGATGCCGATGCGCTTATCGCCAAGGCCCAGGCGATCGGCATCAACCTGCGCCAGATCCACGGCCAGAGCGTGAGCATCAGCCTCGACGAAACCACCACGCGCGCCGACCTCATCACCCTCGCCACCTTGCTGGACGCGAGCATCGACGACATCGACGAGCTGGACGCAGCAACCGCAGACGCCCTGCCCGCTGGCCTGCGTCGCCACAGCGCATTCCTCACCCACCCGGTGTTTAACACGCATCACAGCGAGCATGAATTGCTGCGCTACATGCGCGCGCTGGCCGACAAGGACCTGGCGATGGATCGCACCATGATCCCGCTGGGCAGCTGCACCATGAAACTCAACGCCACGGCCGAGATGATCCCGGTGACCTGGCCGGAATTTGGCAACATCCATCCGCTGGCACCGGTTGCGCAGACCCAGGGTTACAAGGAGCTGATCGAAGGCCTCGAGGCAATGCTGGTGGAGTGCACCGGCTATGACGCAGTGAGCTTGCAGCCGAACTCCGGTGCGCAGGGCGAATACGCCGGCCTGCTGGCGATCCGCGCCTACCATCGCTCGCGCAACGAAGGTCATCGCGACATCTGCCTGATCCCCGAGTCTGCTCATGGCACCAACCCGGCCTCCGCGCAGATGTGCGGCATGACCGTGGTGGTGACGAAGTGCGACGCGAACGGCAACGTGGACGTGGACGACATCCGCCGCGCTGCCGAGAAGTACAGCGATCGTCTTGCCGCACTGATGATCACCTACCCGTCCACCCATGGTGTGTTCGAGGAAGACGTTGTCGCGATCTGCGAAATCGTCCACGCGCACGGCGGCCAGGTGTACACCGACGGCGCCAACATGAATGCGCTGGTCGGCGTGGCCAAGCCCGGCAAGTGGGGCTCGGACGTCTCGCATCTGAACCTGCACAAGACGTTCTGCATCCCTCACGGCGGCGGCGGCCCGGGCGTCGGTCCATGTGCGGTGAAGTCGCATCTCGCGCCGTTCCTGCCGCGCACGCTCGGCGGCGAAGGGACGGTGGGCATGGTCAGCGCGGCCAGCTACGGCTCCGCCTCGATCCTGCCGATCTCGTGGATGTACATCACGATGATGGGCAGCCAGGGCCTGCGCAAGGCCACCCAGGTGGCACTGCTCAATGCCAACTACATCGCCAAGCGCCTCGCGCCGCATTACGAGACGCTGTACACCGGTCGTAACGGGCTGGTGGCGCATGAATGCATTCTCGACCTGCGCCCGCTGAAAGACGCCACCGGCATCGGTGCCGAGGACGTCGCCAAGCGCCTGATCGACTTCGGCTTCCACGCGCCGACGCTGAGCTTCCCTGTCGCCGGCACGCTGATGGTGGAGCCGACCGAGAGCGAATCACTGCACGAACTCGATCGTTTCATCGACGCGATGATCCAGATCCGCGACGAGATTCGCGCCGTCGAGGAAGGCAAGCTCGATCGCGAAGACAACCCGCTGAAGAACGCCCCGCACACCGCCACCATGGTGGCCGGCAGCGAGTGGACCCACGCCTACCCGCGCGAACTGGCCGCATTTCCGCTGCCCAGCCTGAAGCTGCAGAAGTACTGGCCACCGGTTGCCCGCGTCGACAATGTCTACGGCGACAAGAACATCATGTGTGCCTGTATCCCGATTGATGCGTACAAGGAAGAAGCAGAGGCATAAGCGCCTGCGTTTAGCCGTCTAGAGAGGCCTCGTCATGCGAGGCCTTTTCTTTACCGTAGGTTGGGTGAGCGAAGCGATGCCCAACGCATGCCTAGCCGCGCACTCAACGTTGGGCATCGCTTCGCTCACCCCAACCTACGGGGCACGAAACCGTATTGCTAGCTACTGGTAGCGATGCCCTTCCTGTCCCGCTTGGCTTGATAGAGCTGCCGGTCAGCCGTCTCGATAAACGGCAGCAATTCATCGCCGTGTGCGGGGATCGCGGTGTGCACGCCCAGACTAACGGTCAATACCGCACCCGCTTCTGCTCCTTCATGCGGGATCTGCTCATTCGCAAAAAAATCACTGCAGCGCTCGGCGATTTTTCTCGCGGCAAGTTCATCCGTTTCCGGTAGCACCAGCGCAAACTCATCGCCACCGAAGCGGGCGACGAAATCGCGTGCCCGCGTCGCGGCTGAGCTCAGCAGGCGCGCGGCAAGCTTCAGGCATTGATCCCCTTCGAGATGCCCGTAATGGTCGTTGTACTGCTTGAAATAATCGATATCGAGCATGACTAGCGACAGCGGCTGTTTGTTGCGCCTCGCGTTGGCCCACTCCACCTCCATCAGGGCATCGAATCGACGTCGGTTCGCCACGCCGGTCAGCCCGTCCTTGTATGACAGTTCTTCCAGCTCCTTCTGCAGATCGATCAGCTTCTGTTCGGTCCGCTTGCGCTCGCTGATGTCGAACATGAAGCCGATCAGCGAGTCGACCGAACCGTCCGCGTTGCGGACCACATGCACCACGTCGCGGATCCACACGTATTCGCCGTTCGCGCACAACGCACGATAGTCAGCTTCGTGATCGACGCCGGCCTTCGATTGCGCGACGCAGAAGTCTACAGCCCATGCCCGGTCGTCCGGATGCATGCGCTCGGCCCAGTCCTGCACGCTTACCCAACTAGTCGGCTCCCAACCGAGCAGGCTTTCGATCTGCGGCCCGATATAGGCAAACGCCATGCTGCTCCAGTCGATTTTCCAGGGTATGGCCTTGGTCGACTCCAGCAGGGTGCGGTAGACGTCGCTGTTGGTGTCAATTTGATTTTCGATATGAACCATCGTGTCCGACCCCGATTTATGGTGGGAATGCGGTCAAGGGAATCGGCCAAGTTCTCTATCTGGCCGCCACCCACGATCGCGTGACGTCACTTCCAGCCCTATCAGGGCAACGGAAGGAGCGCTGGCGCCGGTGGGCTCATCACACCACGGCTCGCAAGCCGCGGTGTGGCTCCCTTGAGCCGGATACCTTCCCTTCCCGAAGCAATGGTTGTGCCCAGCCGGCCCCCAGGTCAACCTCACCTACGACGGGGCGCCATCGGTCATGAACGCCTGGACCTTTTCAGGTTCAGCGACACCGTTATCGAGTTGAGGGTGGATTCGACGGAACCGTAGTCACGCGCCCGCACGCGTGAATCGAGGCACTACTTCACGCCAGGTGATGGTGCAGCCACCGGTTGCAACACGCCTACGGTGACATGCCCCGTCCAGCCATCGAACACGTTCACGGCGGCCTTGTCGATCGCGTTGGCCACCACTTGGGTCGGCGCGCATTGCGAAGGGTCCGGCGTCATGGACGACTGCGCAAGAGAAGTGACGCCCTCCATGCAGTAATTGCTGCCGCCAGAGTTCAGGCGGCTGAGTTCAGCCATACCCTGTGCATAACGCTTCTCGGCCCGCACCGCCGCTGTGGCATCGCCATAGGTCGGACGCATCGTGGCCAGCAGGCGTTCGGCGGCCTGTCGTTCGGCCGCCGTGGCGCTGGCATAGGCCGATTTATAAGCCGATTCAAAATCCGACTGCGGGCGCTCAGCAGCCAGCGCCAGCCACGCCAGTGCCAGCGGACGGTTCACCGGCTGATGATCACCCGCGAGCGCCATGATACCGAGTACGTACTGCGCAGGCTTGCTGGCCCAGCTGGCCGCCGTCGTGAAGAACTTCTGCGCGTATCCGTAGCGCTGCTCACCGTAGGTCTGCTTGGCCACGCAGTAGTAGTAATCACCCGGCAGGAAGCGTTCTTCGCCAATCGCGCACTGCGTGGCAGCGAGATCCGCGTCGCTCGGCGGCGTAGCTACCTTTTGTGGCGTCGACACCCCGTCGGTTGCTGCGTTCACCACCGACGGCAATGCGAACACCGCCAGCAACATTGACGTCAACAACACCGGCCGCATCGACTTCCCGCACAACCCGTACATGGCGTAACTCCCGCGATTAAAAAGGTGGCCAAGATGGCCGAACCATCATGTTAACGGCGACACCCCCTGCGGAGATGACAAGAGCCGACTGATGCTTTCGCCGAACACGTCATCGGGCAAAGTACCACCACGGCCGATAGCTTATTTCCATGGCGTACCTCCAGCAAAGTCGCTGCTGAGAGTGGTGTTGAGCTGGGACAAGATAGCTGGCGTATCGGTGATTAATCCGAGCTCCCGGTTCTCGGTCAAGGAAGCCTGGGAGAAGTTCTCCGAGCCCACGAACGCCTTCGCGCTCGATGTGCCGTAATCGGCCACGATCACCTTCGCGTGGATATACAGCGAAGCCGTCGCGGCGTAGGTACTGATATGCACGCCCGCCTTCGCCAGCGTATTGAAGTTCGCGGTCCAGTCAGTACTGTCGGTCATGCACAAAGTCACTTTCACGCCACGCTTAGCGGCTTTGGCTAGCGCGGTAACGATCGTGCTGTAGCTCAGCTCCTCGTTTTCAATCAGCAGACTGGTCTTGGACGCATTGATCAAATTGACCAGATCGGTCTGAGACACAGTGGGACTCCAAACCAATGCATCACCCACAGGCGGCGTGATCGACTGGTTGCTGAAGTCGGCATTGAAGGTGGTTTCGATCGCGTTGATATCGTTCGCATCGTTTTCGATCACCGCAAAATCGCGGCTGCTGCTGTAGTAACGGCTGGTGAGGTTGAGCGTCATCACTGCGGCGGTAATGCCGTCGATGACGATGCTCTTCTGATGCGTCGCCGCGTACTGAACCGGCGCCCACACCACTTGCACACCATGCGACCGCAGATCGGTATAGGCGGCCAGATTATTGCTTCGTTCGAGGTTCTGATCGAGGATCACCCGAACCTTGATGCCATTCGCAGCGGCCTGGTCAAGCAGTGTCTGCGCCTGCGTATCGACCAGTTCGTACATCGTCATGTCGATGCTTGTCTTGGCCGACAGGATCAGGTTGTAGATCGACGTGAGGCCCTGGTCCGGTTCAGTGATCAACGTCTGAGTTGTCGTGCTGGCCTTGCGGGTGGGGGCATGCGCTGGGGCGCCCCACGTGCTAGCAAAAACGGTGCCGAACATAGCTGCAAAAAGTACGACTTTAAGCAATCCGCGATGATTTCCCATGACATAGGTCCTTGGTCGATGTGACCGGATTATGGCGCGCCGCGTGTTACGCAAAATGAGTGTCACGTCAGGTCCCAAACGCAGCCCGGTTGTCACACATTTGTCTCAACTCTCGTCTAGTTTCGGCCGAACCAGCCGACGGGAGTTGACGATGTCATCAGAAGCCACCGTGACCGCCATTTCGCCGCAGGACAAAAAGTCCGGTCGTATGTTCGCCCTCGTTTTCGGCGTGATCCTACTGATCGGCGGCAGCTACGCTGTAGTGCATCTGATGCAGGATCTGTCCATCGTGCGCACCGGCACGGCCGCGCCCTACATCCTGCTTGGCGTGGCGTTGCTGATCGCGCTCGGTTTCGAGTTCGTCAACGGCTTTCACGATACCGCCAATGCCGTAGCCACGGTGATCTACACGAATTCGATGCCACCCAATCTCGCGGTGATCTGGTCGGGTGCGTTCAACTTTCTCGGTGTGCTGACCTCATCTGGCGCGGTCGCATTCACGATCGTAGCGCTGCTGCCGGTGGAGCTGATCCTGCAGGTCGGCAGCCACGCCGGATTCGCGATGGTGTTCGCGCTGTTGATCGCGGCCATCCTGTGGAACCTGGGTACCTGGTATTTCGGATTGCCGAATTCATCCTCGCATACGCTGATCGGCTCGATCATCGGCGTGGGTTTGGCGAATCAACTGACCTCCGCCAGCAGTGGCACCAGCGGCGTGAATTGGGATGCCGCCATCGGCGTATTCAAGGGCCTGGTGTTTTCACCCATCGCGGGCTTCCTGCTGGCCGGTTTGCTGATGGTGGTGTTGAAAGCGGTGGTGAAGATTCCCGCGCTGTATCGCGCGCCGGAAGGCAAAAAGCCACCGCCGTGGCCGATCCGCGCACTGCTGGTGCTGACGTGCACCGGCGTGAGCTTCAGCCATGGCTCGAACGACGGGCAAAAAGGCATGGGCCTGATCATGCTGATCCTGATCGGCACGGTGCCGACCGCCTACGCATTGAACGGCGCCGTGACCGGCAGCCAGGTGAAATCATTCCATCAGGTATCAGCAGAAGCGCAGCAAGTGCTGGCTGGCATTGGTGGCGCGGCGGGCGTAACCATCGATCCGCGCAAGACGGTGACCGCCGCCGTACAGCAGCAAACGTTCCTTCCCGGCACCGCACCGGCGCTGGCCGCGCTGATGGCGTCGATCGACAAGCAACTCGGCGATCGCACGTCGCTCAAAGCCGTGCCGCCGGAGCAGATGGGCAACGTCCGCAACGATATTTACCTGGCCGATACCGCCATCCCTCTCGTGCTGAAACAGCCCGGCCTGACACCGCAGCAGACCGCGACGCTGACCGCCTGGCGCGGCCTCGGCACGCAGGCGACGCAGTTCATCCCACCATGGGTAAAAGTTGCCGTGGCGCTGGCACTGGGCCTTGGCACGATGGTCGGTTGGAAGCGCATCGTGGTGACCGTCGGTGAGCGCATCGGCAAAGAGCATCTGACCTACGCCCAGGGCGCATCAGCCGAACTGGTGGCGATGGTGCTGATCCAGGCCGCCGACGCCTATCACCTGCCCGTCAGCACCACCCACGTACTCACCTCCGGCGTCGCCGGCACCATGGCCGCAAACGGCTCCGGCCTGCAGTGGAGCACCGTGCGCAGCCTGCTGATGGCCTGGGTACTGACCCTGCCCGCCTCGATCCTGATCGCTGGCACGTTGTTCGTGGCGTTCAAGCACATCTTCTGAAGGCAGGCTGCGGCGTGTTCGCCGCAGTTACGCTCCTAAAGAATACCGCAGCGCTCCGATCGCCGTCACCGCCAAGATCGATCTGAACCGCCGCCGTCAAAGTTCCGCATTGAGAATATCCACATAAACACGGTAGCTGAAGACACGATTGCGCTGGCGCTGGGTCAGTTCCGACACGATGTCCATGTCGATCAGTTGCACCAGCATTCGGTTCACCGTGGCCAGCGCCAGCCCAGTGTCCTTGACCAGTCTTGCCGCGGTCGTCACCGGTTGGCGCTGCAATGCCTGCAGCACGGCCAGCGCTGACCCCGCACCACGACCCACCGTCGCTATTCGGTCGCGATCTGCACTGACCAGCACAAGCAGCCGCTGCGCCGTGGCCACGGCCTGCGCCGCACTCTGTTCGATACCTTCGGCAAAGTAGTCCAGCCAGCGCTCCCAGTCGCCGTCTAAGCGAACTGCATTGAGCAGCTCGTAATAGAGCGCACGATGTTTCTTGAAGAACAGGCTGGGGTAAAGCAACGGCTCACGCAGCAACCCGTCATGCACGAGTTGAAGCACGATCAACAGTCGCCCGATGCGGCCGTTGCCGTCCAGGAATGGATGGATGGTCTCGAACTGCACATGCGCGAGCGCTGCCTTTATCAGCGGCGGCGTTGCCTCCGGCAAATCATTGAGAAAGCGCTCCAGATCGCCCAGGCAATCCTCGATCACTTCGGGCGGCGGCGGCACGAAAGCGGCATTGCCCGGTCGCGTGCCACCAATCCATACTTGGCTGCGACGGAGTTCACCCGGTGTCTTGCCCCGCCCCAGCGGATGATCCAGCAGCACCGCGTGCATCTCGCCGATCAGCCGCAAACTCAGCGGAAAACCGCTGCGCAAGCGGGCCAGCCCGTGTTCCAGCGCGGCGACATAGCGGCTGACCTCGTGCGCGTCCTCTACCGGTACACCGGGCTGCTCATCGATCTCGTAAAGCAGCAGATCCGCCAGCGAGGACTGCGTGCCCTCGATCTGTGAAGACAACACCGCCTCTTTGCGCACAAAGCTGTACAGCACCAGCGCTGCATTCGGCAGCATTGCGGAGACCGCGTCCAGCCGCCCGAGCGCCACAAGCGCATCATCGAATCGGCGGCGCAGTGCCGGTGTCCAGACCAGTGGCGGACTGGGCGGTAGCGGCGCAGGCACAAATGCACGAACCGACTCGCCGGCTGTCGACACTGTGCGGTATTGGCCCGTCGGTGGGCGTTGCATGAGCGTCTCCCCACGAACGGAACTGAAATTAGTAGCCGTCTTTAATTTCACTTGATGTTGTAACTGAAATTAACGGACGGCGCAACGCTCAGAGCTGCGAACAGCGGACTGGCCAGCCAAGCCGCGTTGCTTGCAATGCAGGTATCCGCAACATTCTGGACGAGGTCGAGCTGACGGCGGGCAACTGTCAAGGAATGCTTGACAGTTCAAAACGGGAGTACGCGCCAAGTGAATCGGTCGGTACAGCTCTACCGGCCGCAAAGGATCGTGACAGATGGCTACCGCGTGCGCTCACCACCCGGCAAACCCGATCTTCGAGGATTTGAATGGCCTATTGCGCAAGACTGCCGGGATGGCCGACGTCCTGCGGGTTGCACCACCAGACTTTGATCCACACGTTGTCGCTGACGCTCGACATCCAGCGCGAACGCCGGATCGTAATGGATGCGCTACGCAAGAAACACAACGTCAATGATTACTCAAGCGACCTCGTCGAGCCGGAGTCCTTACACGAATGCATCGCACAAGCGGATGCGTTGTTACGACACTCCCATCAATGGCTGTCAAGTAATCGAGCGGAGCTTCTGATGACCGCTTAGACCTTGTTCAAAATCTTACTGATTGGCGTTGAATCTAATAAGCGAGCTTGGCTTTTGGCTCCCTCCCCTGCTCGCAGGGGAGGGTTGAGGAGGGGTAAGGCTCTTGCCTCTGACGTGCTCAAGAGCACCCCCTCCCAACCTCCCCATGCACGCAGGGGGAGGAGCCATGCCCGCCAGTCCTGAAGTAATCGCCTGAGATTCGACATCAGTAAGATTTTGAACAGGCTCTTAGGAAACCCCGCGATGGGGCCGCTCGAACAGAAGCAATCAAGCGAACCGATCATCCAGCACAATCGTGCTATCACGATCCTCTGCCGTAGCCACCAGCACCATACGGCAGCTCGAAAGGTCTTCCACCCGCGCAGAGCTTGAATAGCTGCACGCAATCAGCGCTATGCCCACGGGCGACCAAAGCCCGCCTCCATTCGCTGCATGGCGTGCTGGATGGCGAGCTTTACGTCGGGCGCTTCACTCAGCAGATCAGCATGGGCTTTCAACTGCTGTGCGCATGCATGGAGTAGTTGTGCCACTCGCTCGCGCGGATGCTCGATATCGCAGCGGTCGGCAAGTTCCAGCAAATGTAATCGCGCGGCCTGGAAGCTCTTGCTGCCGCCTAGCGTGAGTGCCAGCGCGTCTTCGGGCAGATAAGCCGTGGTGTTGACGATGTCGTAGGCTGGGGCCATGCGGCAATCGCTGGTGGCCGGGTGGGTGTATAGAAGGCCAAAGTTCTTCAGGTGAGCGTCGCCATTGCCCACGATCACCGCCAACGCCACCATGTCGTATAGCTGTGCCAGCGCCGAGCGAACCTGGTCAGCGCTGCAATTGTTGCGGATCACCCGGACCAGGCGCTCGTAACTGCCTTCGTATTTCTGCTGCGTGCCCAGGCCCATCAGCACGGCCATGTCCTCGAAGCCCAGCGGCAGGCCGTCCGCATTGCGATCGAAGCGACGCATGACAAAAAGGTCATGCTTGTCGGAAAGAAAGAACTCGGGCACGGGAATACCCGCGGCCTTGGCGATCGACATGCAGACAAACTCGTTGATCGCCAACCCGGGAAATTCGCGCTGGCCGCTTTTGACGATCAGGTCGCCACTGACCAACGTGGCTTTCGTTGACGATGCCTCCGATCGCTCAGGCACCAGCACCTTGGGCTGTACGCCGGATACCCCCGTGCGCAACAGGTAGCGCTCGACCAGCTCGGTGAACAGATTTTCGGCGCCATCCCAGGCAAGTATCTCCGACAGACGCTCACCTTTTTTCGCTGATGGCGGGCCGCCTGTCAGCAGCTCGACAGCTGACGATTCCACGCATAGGCGGCCGATGGTGCCATCGTGTCCGGTAAGCGCCAGCAACAGCATCGGATCAAACTGGGTGAGCTTAGCGAGCCGAAGACGCAACTGCTCCAGCACAAAGCCTTCCGGAAGGCTTTGCTGGAATATCGGCAACAGCTGAGCGGACCGATATTGATCGCGCCGCACCGGCATGGTCAGGCTCACTGCCACATCCGGCGTGCTGCCCGAATAGCGAAATTCGTATTGACCAGCCTCGTGGTGGAGGTCACCACTGACACCTTGCGGCGTCAGCACGCGTGCCTGCGACACCGCGATGGGCTTACTCACGGTAAAGATCCCCGAGCTCCTCGAGCGTCGGGCGCTTTGCCGCTTCCAGCGAGATCGTGGCATCCAGCGCCGCCACGGCGCGGGCGTAGCTTTCGAACGCCACTGAACCCCGACCTTGTTCCAACAGCACGAGTTTGGAGCGCGCCATGCCTGCGCGCTCGGCCAGCGCGGCCTGGGTAAGGCCACGACGCTTGCGCATGAGTCTGAGCTGCTCGCCCAGCTTGGTCATGAGGGTTTGCGCGTCCATGTCCGTAATATCGGACATTTACATTAAAATGTCTATGTATACGCACATTTTGTTCATAAACGTATCGCGACGCCAGGATTTCGACAAACGGCAATCGGGATTTCCCCCGCCACTTTCCCCGACGCTTTTCCCCGACACTTTGCCAGAAGTACCCACCGGGGATAGCTCGAGCCATCGCGCTGGCTTGGCAGACGTGTTCCCAAACAAGCTATAAATGAAGCATGAATGGCTACATGAAGTTCCTGCCCCTACCCGCCCGGGCGACTTGATTGAGCCGGAATCCTTGCACAACTCCACCGCAGCCGGATGCACTGTTCGATACGTCCATCGATGGCCATACCGATTCTGCCGGTGGCGAGCAACGCAGTGCGACCCATGGGTCTTCAACCAGGAGCGTCTGCGACACTCCTGGGCGCAATCAGGTTCGTTGTCGTACGCCACCGACGTCGCCACCGCTCGCGCCATACAAAGCTAATTCACGCAGCGGACGCCTTGGACACGCCGTTCCTACGCAACAGTCGACGGGGTGTTCACCTCGTGCGGTGCACTTTCGGGCAACAACGCAGCGCGCGTCCCCATCCCCTGCCCCGGAGCAAGACCATGGCGAAGAAAAATCCCAGCCCGTCGTCCTCGAAACCCGCCAAGGCGAAGTCCGCCATTGCCAAGACCAACGACAGTCGCGGCACCGGTGACGAACTGCATCAGCGGGCGGGCGGCCAGCATCCCACGCTCACTACCAACCAGGGCCTGCCGCTGTCGGACAACCAGAACTCGTTGCGCGCCACGCCACGCGGACCGACGCTGCTGGAAGATTTCATTCTTCGCGAGAAGATCACCCACTTCGACCACGAGCGTATCCCCGAGCGTATCGTGCATGCGCGTGGGTCGGCCGCGCACGGGTACTTCGAGCTGACCAAGTCGCTGAAGAAAGTCACGACTGCAAAGATCCTCACCGAAGTCGGCGTGAAGACGCCGCTGTTCACGCGCTTCTCCACCGTCGCTGGCGGCGCCGGGTCAATCGACACACCGCGCGACGTGCGCGGCTTCGCGGTGAAGTTCTATACCAAGGAAGGCAACTGGGATCTGGTTGGCAACAATATCCCGGTGTTTTTCATCCAGGACGCCATCAAATTTCCGGACCTCATCCACGCCGTGAAGATGGAACCGGACCGCGGATTTCCCCAGGCTGGTTCGGCGCACGACACGTTCTGGGATTTCATTTCGCTGACGCCCGAAGCGATGCACATGGTCATGTGGGCCATGTCCGATCGCGCCATCCCGCGCTCGCTGCGCATGATGGAAGGCTTCGGCATCCACAGCTTCCGGCTGATCAACGCCGATGGCGAATCCACCTTCGTGAAATTCCACTGGCGTCCAAAGCTCGGCCTGCAATCCACCGTGTGGGACGAAGCCGTGAAACTCGCTGGCGCCGATCCGGACTTCCATCGTCGCGATCTGTTTGAGGCAATTCAGGCCGGCGACTATCCAGAATGGGATCTCGCCGTGCAGTTGTTCACCGAGAAGGAAGCCGACGCGTTCCCGTTCGATCATCTCGACCCCACCAAACTCGTCCCCGAAGAACTGGTGCCGCTCACCGTGATCGGCCGCATGGTGCTGGATCGCTGGCCCGACAATTTCTTCGCCGAAACCGAACAGGTCGCGTTCTGCCCCTCGCACATCGTGCCGGGCATCGACTTCTCCAACGACCCGCTGCTGCAGGGGCGCCTGTTCTCCTACCTGGACACGCAACTCTCGCGACTGGGCTCGGCGAACTTCCACCAACTGCCGATCAACGCGCCCAAATGCCCGTTCGCAAACCAGCAGCGCGATGGCCACATGCAGATGGAAGTACCCAAGGGACGCGTGAGCTACGAACCCAGCTCGCTCGACTCGACTTCGGCGCGCGAAGTCGCCACCGGATTCCACAGCGCCGCCGTGCCCAGCGAGAAAGGCGCCAAGGGTCGCATCCGCGCCGAAAGCTTCGCCGACCACTACAGCCAGGCGCGCCAGTTCTATCGCAGTCAGACCCGATACGAACAAGCGCACATCGCCTCGTCCATCGTGTTCGAGAATTCCAAGGTGGGAACTCCGCACGTGCGCGAAGCCGTCCTCGGCCACCTGCGCAACATCGACGAGGACCTGGCGCGGCGCGTAGCCAACGGGCTGGGCATCGACGCACTGCCGCCCGCGGCCCCCGCCGCCGTCAAAGCCAAAGACCAGCCCAACTCCCCCGCACTGCAGATCATCGGCAAGATGAAAGACACCCTGCAGGGCCGCAGCGTCGGCATCCTGATCCACGACGGCTCCGACGCCGCCACCGTGAAGTCGCTGCGCAAGGCCATAGAAGCGGAAGGCGCCACCGCCAAGCTGGTCGCCGTCCGCCTGGGCAACATCAAACTCAGCGACGGCAAACCCGTCGACGCCGACGGTCAGCTGCTGGGCACGCCGTCCCTGGTATTCGACGCCGTCGCCATCGTGCTGTCCGACGGAGCCGGCAAACAACTAGCCAAAGAAGCCGCCGCCGTCGACTTCGCCAGCCAGGCCTTCGCCCATCTCAAAGCCATCGCCGCCGACGTTGGCGCACAGGCGGTGCTGAAAGCTGCCAGCGTTGCGAAGGATGCGGGCGTGGTTGGTGCTGACGACGTCAAGGGCTTCATCAAGGCGGCGAAAACGCGGCAGTGGGATCGCGAAGCGAAGCTGCGCACGCTGGCGTAATCGCGGCAACACAAGGGATAAGAAGAGGCCCGCAATGCGGGCCTCTTCGTCATGGCTGGCAGTGGACCTCAAGCTCAGAACTACGCCTCCGGCTCCGGCTTCATCTTCTCCAGCACTTCCTCCAACTCGGTGATCGTCGTTTCCAGCGCCTCATGTAGCTGTCCCTGCCGATCCATCAGATCAGCAATCTTGTCGGCCAGCTTCAACTTGGACAACTCACCGTCAAACAGCAGCCACTCCGCCGTCAGCGCCTCCACATTGTTCTTGGAGTAATGCCGCATCTCCTTCAGCTGCGACAACGTATCGCCGATATGGTCGGCGGGCTTCTTGGCATTTTCGTCGGACATGGGTGGTTCCTCTTGGCGAAGCGTGACTGCCCTTCCAACCGTAGCGTCGCGGATGCGAATTTGAGGTCAATGGCCCGTCAGGGAGCGATCATGCAGACGGGCCATCCAGCGCTCCCATATGAAACGGTGCTTTAAGGAATGCCCAGAAAATCACCCAACGCGCGCGAGAAAATTCACCGGATCGAGTTTGAGTCGAGACCGCATATTTCCTTGCAACGCAAACATCCGCGGCGTGTCTCTGAACTCGAACAAGCGGTAAAGATGGAATTGTTCGGACCGCTGCTCAGAAAACTCAAGTTCGTTGCGGCTGATGAAGAATGGCGTGGCCTTGGCGAAAGCGGTGGTCTTGACCTCTATAAATCGCTCGCGGCTATCGTGCTCGAACGACAGGATATCGAACCCAGCACCGTCACCTCGCCGGACTGAGACATGTTCTACCTTACCTGCGAGATTACTCTTGCCCGCCCGTTCCAGCCGGGTGCGCTCAAAGGCCATGACCAATTCCTCACCAGCTAATCCCAGCGCTCTATTACGCGCTTCGGTTGCCACATAGTCCCGCTGCATCGGCTGAAAGGAGGGCATCTGTGGATCGCGAACTTCGGACGGCCGCGGAGGCGCATCAACCCAATAATCAAAATCTATGCCCACCGGCGCTACTGCAGGGCGGTTGGCGGCATAGGTCGCGGCCTGCTCAAACACAGGATCGTCAATCAACACCTCGACGACCACGTCGTGTAGCAATGCTTGATAGTTACCCAGCGGCTTATAGCCATCGATGCAATAAGGGCAGCCCATGGCCAGCAGAATCGCGGTGATGTTCTGATGCTTGCGCTCGATGGATCCCTTCGATCGTCCCGTCAATTGCTGCAGTTGGCGGTTGTGCTCCGCTTTGCTGTAGTTCTGTCCGCTCAATTCCTGAATCAGCATGCGTCGGTAGTCAGCAACAGCCGCCTCGACTTCTTCACGTAACCAATGTTCATTCGCCATCGGTATAGCCCTGTCGACAGATCACACGCAGACACTCAAGGTCGTGCCGCGCCACCTTGCGCCTTTGCTCGCAATGCCTCATACAGCTGCGCCGGTCCAAGCAGGATGTCTTTCAACCCATCACGCACGCGATCGGAACCGAGTGCCTGAGTGCTCATGGCGCTGTGAGCTTCCAGCGTATCCATGATCGCGTGTATCAGCGCGTCTTTTAGATCGGGCGAATTAGCGAACTGCTCCTTGCTGTTGCTGCCGGCCTGCTGCACCAGAGTCTCGTTTTCCAGCAGCTTGCCCTTCAGCACGCCGTTGACGTAGACCAATTGATCGCCGTCACTGAGCTGACCTTCGAATAGGCCGTTGACCTTCTCGATGATCTCGGTGAGGTACGCCTGCTGCTTTTCCTGCACGGAGCCGCTGCCTACCGCATCCATCGGTGGCAGCTTGTAACTACCGTCGGCATTGAGGTTGAGCGGCTGGCGCCCGGCGCTGCGAAGGGTGTGATGGGTCAGCACTACTTTGGAAAGATCCACGGTATCGCGCTCGCGGCCGAACTCCAGCAGCGGGATCAGCCGCTTGTAGAACAGGAAGCGCTTCTCGATGTCGGTGTTGCCGTAGTCGAACACTTGAGCAAGGAACGCGTACAGCCGCACGAACGCGCCCATGTCGTTCTTGAACAGCACCAGCGCATCAAGCACGTCCTTGTTGGATTCTGCCGCCTTGTCATCGCCATCGGCCAGTGCGGTTGCCCGTGCCTGCTGCGCGGCCTTGTAGCGTTTGAGCAACCGGTCGGCGACGGGCGCTATGGCGCTGCTCAACTGCGCCTGGGTGCCGCGCGGATCGGTCTCCACTTTCGCGACGCGCTCCACCTCGAAGTCGTCGTAGTGACCGCTGGCGTCGAGCTTGGCGCGCAAGTCGAACACCAAGTGCGGATCCGTGGTCGCCTCCAGCTCGGCAGTGTCGTAGTAGGTCTTGAATGCCTTGAGGATCTCGGCCGCGTCGTTGACGAAGTCGAGGATGTAGGTGGTGTCCTTGCCCGGGTGCGCGCGATTCAATCGTGACAGCGTCTGCACCGCCTGGATGCCGCCCAGCATCTTGTCCACGTACATGCCGCACAACAGCGGCTGGTCGAAGCCTGTCTGGAACTTGTTGGCCACCAACAGCAGGTGATAGTCCGCTTTGGCAAAGGCCTCGCGAATGTCACTGCCCTTGAGGCCAGGATTGAGGTCGGCACTGGTCTCGGTAACCGGCTGTGGGTAGCTCTCGGGATCATTCACCTCGCCGGAGAACGCCACCAGCACGCCCAGCGGATAGTTCTGCCTGGCGATGTAGGCGCGGATCGCCTTCTGCCACCGCACCGCCTCCTTGCGGCTGGCCACCACCACCATCGCCTTGGCCTTGCCGTCCAGCAGCGGCTGCACGTTCTCGCGGTAATGCTCCACCACGATCTGCACTTTCTGCGCGATGTTGTAGGGGTGCAGGCGAACCCACTGCATGATCCCCTTCATCGCCGCGCTACGCTCGACCTGGGTCTCGTCGTATTCCTTGCCATCGTGAGCCAGCTTGAACGCGAGCTCGTACGGCGTGTAGTTTTTCAGCACGTCGAGGATAAAACCCTCCTCGATTGCCTGGCGCATGGAGTACACGTGAAACGGCTGCGGCAGGCCGTCCGCACCAGGCCGCCCAAACAGCTCCAGCGTCTTCTGCTTCGGCGTGGCGGTAAATGCCACGTAGGTCAGCCCCTTGCCACCCGCGCGCGCCGCCATGCCGGCGGCCAGCAGTGCTTCGGTGTCGATCTCGCCGCCATCCTGGAGCTCGGCCCACTCCTGTGCGCTCAGCAACTGCTTGAGTTTGGACGCGGCCTCACCGGTCTGCGAGCTGTGTGCCTCGTCAGCGATCACCGCGAAGCGCTTGCCCTCGGTGGCGGCCAGCTCCTGCACCGCCTGCAGTGCAAACGGAAAAGTCTGGATGGTGCAGACGATGATCTTCTTGCCGTCCTTCAGGGCCTGCCCCAGCTGCGCGCTCTTGCTGCCGTGCTCGCTGGTGATGGTTTCCACCACGCCGGTAGTGCGCTCGAAATCGAAGATCGCCTCCTGCAACTGCGCGTCCAGCACATTGCGGTCAGACACCACCAGCACACTGTCGAACAGCTTTTTGTTATCAGCATCGTGCAGGTCAGCCAGGAAGTGCGCGCTCCAGGCGATGGAATTGGTCTTGCCCGAGCCGGCCGAATGCTGGATCAGGTAACGCTGCCCCGCACCCTCGGCCAATACATCAGCCAGCAGCTTTCGCGTCGCGTCGAGCTGGTGGTAACGCGGAAAGATCACGCTGGTGAGCTGCTTCTTGTCGTCGCGCTTGCCGATCAGGTAGCGACCCAGAATCTCCAGCCAGCTGTCGCGCGCCCACACTTCTTCCCACAGATACGACGTGGCAAAGCCGTCCGGATTCGACACATTGCCGGCCGCACCATGGTTGCCGCGATTGAACGGCAGAAAACGCGTGGCCGGCCCGGCCAACCGGGTGGTCATCATCACTTCGGACTGGCTCACCGCAAAATGCACCAGCGCGCCGCCGGGGAAACTCAGCAGCGGTTCAACCAATCCGCCCTTGGGCTGCGGATGGCGATCGAAGCGGTACTGATCCACCGCATCATTCACGCTCTGGGTGAAGTCGGACTTCAGCTCTGCCGTCGCCACCGCAATGCCGTTGACGAACAGCACCAGGTCCAGCGCATCGTTGGGATGGTTCGGCGAATGCCGAACCTGCCGCACCACCCGCAACCGATTGGCCGCGTAGTGCTGCTGGATCACCGGATTGATCGCCAGCGCCGGCCTGAACTGCACCAGCGTCAGCGGCTCTTTCAGCCCCAGCATTTCCACGCCACGGCGCAGCACTTCCAGTGTGCCGCGCTCATTGAGGTTCTTGCGCACACGCTCGGCGACGCGCTCGGCTGCTGCGGCGCCATGGGTCTTGCTCAAGCGCTCCCAGCTATCGGGCTGGGTCGTTTCGATCCAGGCCTGCAGATCGGGCAGATACAACGCTTGCGTGCGGTCGTAGTTGGCGGCATCGCCGTCGGTGTACAGCCAGCCATGGGCGGCGAGGTGATCGCAGATGGCCTGCTCGAAGTGATGTTCGTGATGAAGGTTCATGCGATACCCAGCAATTCGGGATGGTGGTCGCGCAACCACTGTTGGGTATGCGCCAGCAGTTGGCCGGCCTCATCCAGACAGGAGGCCAGTGTGGCTTCGGAAATCGGATCGCCCTCGTAATCACTCAGGTTGCGTTGCTTGCGCAAGGCATCCAGCACGATCACGCTCGCCGTGGGCACGCCCATGGTCAACGTCAGGCACTGGATCGCGGTCTGGTGATGTCCCGGCTGACTGGTCGCCGTGCGGTAGCCGCTGGCCCAGAGGCCGAGTATCGCGCACTGCATCAGGCATTTGTAGGCCATATCGAAGCGGTTGTCGGTGCTGATCGCCGTGACGGTGGCATCAGTCAGGTTGCGCCGCGCCGCCTCCAATAATTTGCGCATGGCCGCCGCATCAGGCGAGTGGGCCAGCAGGCGCTTGATCGCCAGCAAGTTTTGCAAGGTCATCCTTATCCCCCATCAGGAACACATTGGGCTTGTCCAGAAACTGTCGGATAAAAGCTTCGCCCTCACCCGCACGCCGACAGAATTCCGCAGCCGCATACAGCACGGGATTGATTTCGCGATGCAACGCCTGCTGCGCCGGATACAACGCGCGCACGAGCTCGGCAAAACCCACCTCTCCCACCACAAGCAGGTCGATGTCGCTTCCGGCCGACTGCGTTCCACGCGCCATCGAACCAAACACCAGCGCCACCTGAATCTGGCCAGCTAGCGGCAGCAACGACTCACGCAATGCCGGCACGATGCCATGCGTCTTGCGGAACATCGCGGCCAGTTCATCAAACAACGGACTACCCGCATCGGCCTGATAGCGCACCTGATTGCCCTGCTCCTTGCGCAGAACCAGACCAGCTCCGGCCAGCTTGTCCAGTTCGCGGCCCACGGTGCCGGCGTGGTTTCCGGTCAAGCGTGCAAGCTCGCGCAGGTGGAAGCTCTCGCCCGGATTCAGCAATAGCTGCGCCAGCGCCCGTTGGCGTGTCGCAGGAAACAGCAAATCCATGAGGGTAGTCGTGTTGCTCATTAGGCGACGAATGTAGCTAAATCGGCAACACTCGGCAATAGACGCCGAGCGACACGGTTTTACCCCAAAGGCTGATAGGGACCCAACCCCTCCAGCTGGAGATACTCAAGCTTAAGACCGTACTCGGTTTTCAAGCAGCGCGTGCATCGGGCGGCCACGGTCGGTGAAGAACACCGGACCGTGATTTGCGGCCTTTACGCCACCGCTGGCGTCCTTCTTGAACGTGCGACTGGACATGGTCACGGTGGTCATGGCCGCCTCCTGTCTCAACTCTCACCGTAGCTGCGCTCCAGCAACGGCAACGCCCGCTGCAGGTCGGCATGGCTGCGCAGGCATAGCTCAAGATCGCCGGTGCCCCAGGTACCGATGTTGCGCACATCACGGCTGAAGCCCGCTTCCAGTGCGACCGTATCGGGGCTCAGCTTGAGCATGACCAGCAGCTTGTCCTTATACGGAATCACGCAGGCGAAGTTCTTCAGCCGACGAAACGCGACATACAGTTTCAGATGCTTTTCCTGCACATCGTCGCCCAGTGCGAGCAATTGGCTGGACAGCGCCTCGTACAGGGCGCGAATTTCCTGTTGCGCATGTTCAAGTTGCTCCTCAGCCGTCTTGTCCTTGCCCACCGGCTTCGTCTTTGCAGACGTGATGCCATTCACCGCCTGGTCTTTGACCGACGTGGCGTCGTCCACGCTGACCGCGTTGACCAGATCGAGCAGCAACAAGTCATCGCCGAACAACTTGTACCGAATTAGTTCGATATTGCGCGGTATCTGCTGCACGGCGTGCTGGTCGTAACGGGTGAAGTCGGCCGCGATGCAAAGCAGCCGGGTGCCGGTCCAGTCGACATCGTTGGCCACATCCTTGCCCAGCTTTTCCATCACCAGCCACTGTAATTCGGCGCGGTGATCAAGCAGCCAGTCCAGATAGAACAGGCCTTGGCTCATCACGTTCTCGTTGCTGTGCCGCTTGTATTCGATGATCACCGGGCAGCCGTTTTCGTCCAGGCCCAAAGAATCAATGCGGCCCCGATGCGTCTTGCCGGTGGTGTATTCGCTGGCGAGGAAGCGTACGCCCAGGAAGGTCGGCATCTGCGCTTCGATCAGGGATTGCAACTGCTTCTCGACCGACGCTACGCGGCTCGACAGTTCCACCGCACCGCCGCCGGTCAGGCGGAACAATTGGATATCACTCATTCCATTCCCCACCCAAAGTCCTGAAGTAAAAATGCAAGTGCACTCACTGCCAGTTCGGCGTCCCGACGAGAGACTGGTCGCGTTCTACGGCTAGCTGCGGCGTTGGCCTTTGCCCGACTGTGAAGGCTGTTGATCAGGTAGCTTGAGGAGCCGCATGCAACCTTGTCGTCTTCCTTAAGCCAGCTCACTAACTGGCCAAGATCCTTCTTGCCATCCGGATTGGACTCAGGAAACTTTGCGCTGATCAGATGGCAGGCCGCATTCCGGCTGGCATCGATTACAGACTGAGGCGCCTGAATTGAAGCCGCATCGACAACCGCATCCAACGAAATCAGGACATCGTGCCGGCTGGATTCTGGAATCTGATCAGGAAGTGGCTCAGGAAGAACACCGAAGAACGTTTTCGACTTGACGGTGACGTAGTGCCCCTCAAGACCCGTTCTTTCTGAGAAGACAACGATCCAGCGTGACGCTGCGCCGTTGTCTCCGAGTTCAATTTCATCCCCAGGCCCAATCTGGACATCCGCTGTCTTGTACGAACGGTTGACATTGAAGATATCTGCCGCGTTCTGCAGGTCACGATTAGGGAAACGCGAAACGACACTAGCTGGCCAACTGTTGCGATCGTCCTTCTCAAACAACCGTCCGCGGCGGATACGTGTTGCAGAGTTGAAATAGTCTTCGAGGAACAACAGTTCTCGAGCTGCAAATTTCCTCACGACTGCGAAGGGAAGAATGATCGGATGGCCTTGAATCCGCCGCAGCCACGATTGGCTTCCTTCGTACCAGAGTCCTTGGGCTTCAGCGATGTACTGGATCATGCGATGCCCCTCACGTCGATCTTGCCGGTGACGGCGGCGGCGATCAGGGCGCTGCGGCGTTCCTTGAGAAGGACGACGGCGCGCGCGGTTTGGGCCTCCAGCACTTCGAGCTTGACCACTTCTGCATCAAGGAAGAAAAGAATGGACGCCTGCTCTTCAATTGGCGGTAACGGGATCACGAAGCTTGCGATCTGATCGGGGCTAATGTGAGGGACGCTCACTCCAGAGACTTCCGGGGCGAAATGGGCAACAAACATCTCAGATGCGAGCAAATACATCAGGAACCCGGTGCTTAACAGTGGCCCTGCTTTGATCGATGCTACCCGTTGCAATAGCAAGCAAGGCAGGTCCCCTTCCTTGACTCTCGCAACACGCATGCCATCCGCAATGAGCGGACGATCCATGCCGATCACAAGATCGCCCGTTCTTAGCTCATATGCATCCAAGCGGTCACCTATTTCTCGACGCCAGTAGACAACGTCCTCCCATCTAAGCGCGGAAACACCGACATTTACGCCACGCAAGAGCTTTACATCGCTCTCGTCTTGGCTAAACCTCGAAGATGGAAAGGCGAAACCAGACAATATCGAGAGGTATTGTCCGCACTTGCTGACAATCCAGTGCGCGGGCACTTCGCCGAGCCACGGCACGCCGGAGTCTTTCATCGGGGCGTTGGGGTTGAGGCCGCGGGTGACGGCGTGGGAGATGGTGGCCAGGCGCTTCTCGGCCAGCAGCGACAGCAGCTTTTCCTGCTCGGCAATCAGCGCATCGATCTTGCCGGTCTCGCGGTCGAGGAAGACGGCGATGGCGGATTGCTCGTCACTCGGCGGCACAGCTAAAGAGATGTTCTTCATCTCTGAATAGTTCGTGCTCCATAGGTCAGCGACGATGCCCTTACCGTAACGATAGAACTCTTCTTGAAAAGGAACACTGCGCAATAAGTGGTGGGCAAAATCGATGCGCATGCCATCATTCGGCGCCAGCACAATGCTTATAAGCGAGCAAGAGCCATCCATATCTGCCGCACCAGACGAACCTTTGCGATCGGATCGCCCATTGATCACAAAGTCTCCAGCGCAAACTTTCTTTCGGTTCCCCCCGTCATCGGTCTTTGCCACGTTCTCAAGCTGAGGCACAACACCATTTCTCGTGACAGAAAGGGCTGCAAATTCCACGTCGCTAACCTTCTCTCTACGTTCATCGAAATAGAAGCCGAGCCGCCTCAAATCCCAATGATCTGGTACCTCACCCAGCCAAGTGACTCCACTTTTTTTGTATTCCGCATACCTCGGCAAACTCATTCCGCCAACTCCCCGAGCATCGCCATGATCCGCGCCGACACGCCCTTCAGTTCCTCGTCAATGGCATGCAGGTCGCGCGGCGGCTCGAACACGTAGAAGTGGCGGTTGAACGGAATCTCGTAGCCGACCTTGCTCTTCGCTTCGTCGATCCAAGCGTCCGGCGCGTGTGGCAGCACTTCGCGCTTGAAATAGGCCTTGATGTCCTCGCCCAGCGGCACGTTTTCGGTATCGCGCAGCGCGCTGTCGGGCTGTGGCTTGCCCTTGAGCTTGCCCTTCTGGCCCAGGACTAGTTTGCCCTGCTCGTCGCGCAGCGGGCGCTCGACGGTGATGGTGGTATAGCCGAACGCCTCGTTTTTGAAGATACGCGCAAGCGGTGCGACTTTGACCTTGCCGCCTTCCGGTGGCTCGGGCGCAAACTCGGCGGCGGCGATCACCTTGCGCTCGATCTCCTTGCCGTTGGCATCGAAGACGGTGGCCAGCTCCGCCTCGGCGAAGTCGCCGAACAGACGGGTGACAGTGGCGATGTGCGCGTCGCTCATCTCCTTGCGCTTGCTGCCCAGGCTTTTGCGCATCTTCTGCCAGAAACTGCCGGCGTCGATCAGCTGCACGTAGCCCTTGCGGTCATCGGGCTTCTTGTTGGAAATAATCCAAACGTAGGTGGCGATGCCGGTGTTGTAGAACATGTCGGTGGGCAGGCCGATGATGGCTTCCACCAGGTCGTTCTCCAGCACGTACTTGCGGATGTCCGATTCGCCACTGCCCGCTCCGCCGGTGAACAGCGGCGAGCCGTTGAGCACGATGCCGAAGCGGCTGCCGCCCTCAACGGCCGGACGCATCTTGGCCAGCAGGTGCATGAGAAACAGCATGGAGCCATCGGACACGCGCGGCAGGCCGGGGCCGAAGCGGCCGTCGGAGCCCTTCTCCTCGTGCTCCTTGCGCACCACCTTCTCGACCTTCTTCCATTCCACGCCGAACGGCGGATTGGACAGCATGTAGTCGAACTTGCGTCCCGTGTGGCCGTCCTCGCTGAGCGTGTTGCCGGCGACCATGTTGCCCACGTCCTGGCCGCGGATCAGCATGTCGGCCTTGCAAATGGCGTAGGACTCGTCGTTCAACTCCTGCCCGAAAAGGGTGAGTCGTGCATCCGGGTTGTGCTGCAGCAGGTGCTCGGCCGCCACCGAAAGCATGCCGCCGGTGCCCGCCGTGGGATCATAAATGGTGCGCACCACGGCATTGCCGGGGCTGAGCACGTCGTCGTCCTCGATAAAGATGAGGTTGACCATCAGTCGGATGACTTCGCGCGGCGTGAAGTGCTCACCGGCGGTTTCGTTGGAGATTTCCGCAAACTTGCGGATCAGCTCCTCGAACACCAAACCCATCTGCGCGTTGTCCACCGCATCTGGATGCAGGTTGATGTTCGCGAACTTCTCGGTGACCAGATAAAGCAGGTTGGACTTGGCGAGGCGCTCGACCTGCGTGTAGAAATCGAAGCGCTCGAAGATGTCGCGCACTGCCGGCGAGAAGCTCTGGATATAAGCGTAGAGGTTCTGGCGGATGTGATCCTGGTCGCCCAGCAGTGTGGGCAAATCGAGCTTTGACGTGTTGTAGAAGGATTGTTTCGCCTTGCGCAGCAGAAACGGATCGGGGTTGAGACCGGCCTTGGTCTTGACCTCGAACTCGGCCAGCACCGCCGGCTTGGTCGACTGCAGCACGCAGTCGAGACGACGCAGCACGGTGAACGGCAGGATCACGCGACCGTATTCGGACTGCTTGTAGTCACCACGCAGCAGGTCGGCGACCGACCAGATAAGAGCAGAAAGCGAAGCTTGATTCATGCGAATGCGAAAACCTGATGATGGTGTTGATCAATGGCGCAGCGTGAACGGAACGCGTTGAGGTAGCGGTCGTCTGCACTTGTCCGACGCAGTATCGGCAATCCCACCGCTCATGGCGAGTTTGCATCGCTGCCGACCCCAAAAGGCGATGGCTAGGTCAACGCTGTACGCGACGCCACCCCTGCCAACCCGTGCATTCTGCCCACCACCGCATCAAGTACCTTCGCCACTTGCAGGCCACGCGAGGCGAAGATTTCCGCCAGTGCCTGGTAATAGCCAAGAGTCCCATCACGACCGCCGGTGAAGCGGTCAAAGACGCGCGCGCCGACATCCGGGTCTTCCAGATCCTGCACAATGGCGCGGGCGTTGTGCAGTTTGTCGCAGGCTGATACCAGCGCCACGGCGTCCGGTGCGACTGCCAGGTGCCTGAGATAGGCCTGCTTGCGAGCGATCCAGTCGCCACGTCTGGCGTCGGCGTCGACATGGCTGGCCTTGCCTTCGGCGGTGCCGTCGGTGCATGCCACCACGATGTCAGCGACGCCGTTGCCAAATTGCGCGCGGATCATGGCTTCGTGCGCAGCGCCGCAATCCTCCAGCGTGTCGTGCAGCAGGCCAGCAATGGCCTGGTCTTCGCTGCCACCGAATTCGATCACCAAACTCGCGACGCCGAGCAGGTGATAGATATACGGAATATGGGAGCCCTTGCGGAATTGCGCGGCGTGGGCGATGCGGGCGTAGTCCACAGCTCGGCTGAAACGGTCGGTTAGTGCGGTCATGTTGCCCCCTGTCGTTATCTCACCCACCGATGATCACAGCGGCGAGTCGCAATGGGCGAGATCGCAAGTGCTGAAAGCCTTTCGGGCAGGTTTGGAAGACCGTTCTCAAAAAAGCTACATATGAAGCACGAATGGCTACATAAAGAAGTCTTGGGATGAGGGAGGCTTTGCGTAGGTGGTGCGATCAGCCAAGTTCCCAATGGCCACCCTTGGCCGGCCCGATCCGACGCAACAGGCGTTGCTCCTGCAGCCTCTGCAGATTCCGTTCGACCGTCCGCGTACTGACTCCTGCCAGCTTGGCCAACTCGGGAATCGTGACGCCAGGATTTCGGCGAACGGCGGCCAGGATTTTCCCCGACACGTTCCCCGACACGTTCCCCGACATTTTCCCCGACACTTTGTCTGAGGCGCCGCCGGTTAATACGGCTTCGGTCATCGCAACATGCAGGGCCCGCAGCATGAACTCCACGAACGGCGTCGCATCGGACGCCTTGTCCGATGCAGCCAGTGCCGCGTAGTACTCCTGTTGCTGCGAGCGGATGACCGTTTCCACCGGCAGATACGCCAGTATCGACTGCCAGCGACCCAGCAACAGCGTCTGCCACAGGCGACCCATGCGCCCGTTGCCATCGGCGAATGGATGGATGAACTCGAACTCGTAATGGAACACGCAGCTGGCGATCAGCGGATGCACATCGGTGCAATCCAGCCAGCCCAGCAACTGGTCGACCAAGGTGCCAACACGGCTGGCCGGAGGAGCCATGTGCATCAGCTTGTCGCCACGATAGATGCCGACATCCCCCCGACGAATACGGCCTGGCGCATCCATCAGGCCCTCCATCAGCAGCCCGTGTGCACTCAGCAGATCATTGCGTGAGCCCGGCCGCCAACCGGCCATGTGCTCATAGGCGACGAAGGCATTGCGGACCTCCTGAATCTCGCGCGGCTGCCCGAGCACACGTTTGCCCTCGAGCACCGCCGTCACCTGTTCCAGACTCAGGCTATTGTTCTCGATCGCCAGCGATGCCTGGATGGTGCGGATGCGATTGTCGCGGCGCAACTGCGGCGCGAGTGCGGCATCGGTCGATACCGACCAGCGCCCCAGCAGCTCACTGATCTGCGCGACCAGGTTGAGTGCGGTGGTGGATATCTGGAAGGGAGGCTCGTAGCGATGAGTCATTTCGTAACGGCACCGGACGACGGCTTGAGTAAGGCCATCCTAGCAGCGGCATCCAGCACTGTTCGATGCGCGATGGCCAAGAAAAAAAGAGGCTCCGCAATGCGAAGCCTCTTTTCGTGCAGCACGGGTCAAGAAGCGATCAGGCAAACGGATCATCCAACACAATCGTATCCTCACGATCCGCACCTGTAGCAACCAACGCCAGACGGCAGCCCGAAAGCTCTTCCACCGCACGCAAATACGCACGCGCCGCAGGCGGCAGTTTGTTCCAGTCACGAATACCGGCGGTGGATTCTTCCCAGCCGGGGAATTCGAGATAGACGGGTTTGCACTCGTCCCAGCCATCCGCGTCGAGCGGAGCGAGTTCGCGGCGTTTGCCGCGGTATTCGTAGGCGATGCAGACTTTGATGGTTTCGAGGCCGTCGAGGACGTCGAGTTTGGTGATGGCCAGGCCGTTGATGCCGTTGATCTGGGTGGCGCGCTTGAGCGCGACCAGGTCGATCCAGCCGCAGCGGCGCGGGCGGCCGGTGCTGGCGCCAAATTCGTTGCCGACTTTGCGCAGGCGTTCGCCCATCTCGTCGTTGAGTTCGGTCGGGAACGGGCCGCTGCCGACGCGGGTGGCGTACGCCTTGCAGATGCCCAGCACGTAGTCGATGTCACGCGCGCCCACGCCGGTGCCGGCGAGTGCGCCGCCGATGGTGGTGTTGCTGGAGGTGACGTACGGATAGGTGCCGTGGTCGATGTCTAGCAGTGCGCCCTGCGCGCCTTCGAACAGGATGTTGCCGCCTTCCTTGCGGATGTCGTGCAGGATGGTGGCGACGTCGTCGACCATCGGGCGGATGTATTCGCCCCAGGCGAGCGCGTCGTCCAGCACGGTCTGGTAATCGACCGGCTCGCACTTCAGCCACTGCGTGAGGATGAAGTTGTGGTAGTCGACGGCGGTTTTCAGCAGCGCCGGCAGCTCCTGCGGATACATCAGGTCGGCGACGCGGATGCTGCGGCGGGCGACTTTGTCTTCGTAGGCCGGGCCGATGCCGCGGCCGGTGGTGCCGATGGCCTTGCCGCCCGCAGCGATCTCGCGCGCCTTATCGACAGCGATGTGGTACGGCATGATCAGCGGGGTGGCTGGGCTGATTTTGAGGCGCGAGCGTACTTCGACGCCGTTCGCTTCGAGCTCGGCGATTTCTTCCATCAGCGCGGCGGGCGACAGCACCACGCCGTTGCCGATCAGGCACAGCGCGTCGTCGCGCAGGATGCCCGAAGGGATCAGGTGCAGCACGGTCTTCTTGCCCTTGATCACCAGCGTGTGGCCGGCGTTGTGACCGCCCTGGAAACGCGCCACGGCGCTGACGCGCTCGGTCAGCAGATCGACGATCTTGCCCTTGCCTTCGTCGCCCCACTGGGCACCAAGAATTACGACTGACTTACCCATGATCTTCTCGCTCAGATTTGCATGCCCCACGCGTGGGGCAGTCGGTGAATAGTCTTACGAACCGGCCGCGTCGTGCGGCACGGTGGTGATCAGCGCTTCGCTGCCGTCGCGGGCATCGGATCGCTGAAGTAACGCAGGAATTCCGAATCGGGCTTCAGCACCAGCACGCCCTTGCCGTCCTCGAACGACTTTTTATAGGCGGCCATGCTGCGATAGAACGCGAAGAATTCCGGGTCCTGACCATAGGATTGCGCGTAGATCGCCGCTGCCTGCGCATCGCCGTCACCACGGATGGTGGCGGCATCGCGATCGGCATCGGCACGCAATACCTGGCCCTGGCGATCGGCGTCGGCCTGGATCTTCTCCGCCGATTCCTGCCCGGTGTAACGCAATTCATTGGCCAGCTGCAGACGTTCGGCGCGCATGCGCTTGTAGACCGATTCGCTGACCTCGTCCGGCAGGTCGATACGCTTGATGCGCACGTCGACCACGGCGATGCCGAGGTTCTTGCGTGCTGCCGCGTCGGTCTGCACACGCACCCGTTCGGTGATGTCCTTGCGGCCACCGGAGATCAGCTCCTGCAGCGTGCGCGCATTGAACTCGAAACGCAGCGCGTCCTTGATGATCGGGGTCAGCCGCTGTGCTGCCTGCAACTGATCACCGCCAGTGGCGCGGTAATACATCGCATTGTCGGCGATCCGCCATTTCACGTAGAAGTCGACGTTGACGCTCTTTTTCTCGGAAGTGAAATAACGCTCCGGCTGCGCGTCCAGCGACAGGATGCGATTGTCGAACGGCATCACCTGCTGGATCAGCGGGATCTTGAAATGCAGGCCCGGCTGAAAGTCGGTGCGCACGATGCGGCCAAACTGCAGCAACAGTGCGTTCTGGCCTTCGTTCACCACAAACAGGCTATTGAGGCCGAGCAGGATCAGCACCACGGCGATCACGGCGGAAGTGATCTTGATCATGGCTGCTTCCCCTTGTCGTCAGCATCGCTGGTGCCGTCGGCGGCCGGTGGCGCCACGGCGCTGACGGCGCCAGTGTTCGCGGGATTCGCTGGCGTCGCTTCGGTGCGACCAAACGGCATATTGATGATGTTGCGGCCACCGGTGCTGTCGATCACCTTCGGGTTGTTCGCTAGTACCTGCTCCATCGTTTCCAGCCACAGGCGCTTGCGGGTAACTTCCGGCGCGGCCTTGTATTCCTTGAGGATCTGGTTGAAGCGCGTGGTATCGCCCTGCGCGCGGGCAATGCGTTCAGCCTTGTAGCCAGCGGCCTCGGCGGCGATGCGCGCGGCGTCGCCACGTGCCACCGGCACCACCTTGTTGGCATAGGCCAGCGCGGCGTTCTCGATGCTCTGTTTGTCTTCGCGGGCGTTGTTGACGTCGTCGAACGCGTCCTTCACTTCTTTCGGCGGCGACACGTTCTGGAAGCTGACCTCGGTCACGCGCAGGCCGGAGTCGTAGCCATCCATGGTCTTCTGCAACGTCACCTGTGCCTCGCTGACCAGGTTCGCACCAGCGGCGGACAGGATCTGATCCATGTCGCTGCCGCCGATCACGCCACGTACGGCCGCCTCGGCTGCGGCCTGCATGGTGCCGTCCGGGTCATTCAGGGAGAACAGGTACCTGCGCGCGTCGTCCACCTGATATTGCACGGTGAAATCGACGGCAATGATGTTCTCGTCGCGGGTCAGCATGGTCACTTTGTCGTTGACCGAACGTACGCGCGTGGCCTCGACCTTTTTGGTCGACTCGATCGGTTGCGGCAACTTGAAGTGGAAGCCTGGGGTCAACGTGCGCGAATACTCGCCAAAGCGCAGCACCACGCCGACCTGTCGCGCATCGATGATGGTGTAGCTGCTCAGCAGCAGGCCCACGATGAGGAGCACCAGCACAGCCGTGAGGATGCTGCCGGGGCCAGGCCCCAGTTTGCTCACATGGGTTTTGAGGGTCTTGAGCAAACCATCCAGCGGCGATTTGCCGGACTGGCGGTTCTTACCCCACGGATCACGCTGCCCGTTGCCGGGTTCATTCCATGCCACTGTCAGTCTCCTTGGGGCCGCCGGGAGGCCGGCAACCGCGGCCGGAACACACGTTGAACGGGATTGCACATGAGATGAGCCAAAGCTACCAATGCCGTGTGCTGCCCTGGAGGCGGTCGCACAAACGCTGGGCATTCTAGCAGAGCCCGATGGAATCTTCCGCTGCTTACGGCCACTACTCCGGCTGCACCAGCAGTTCACGCAATAACAGCGTCTCGGCCGCGTCGCCACCACTCAACGGGGCGATCACGCTGCGCGGCGCATCGATCAGCAACTGCCAGCCGTGTTCGTCGACCGTTTCGCCGGTGATCGCACCCGCCGCCTTCAGCCGCGCATGCAGCCGGCCGGCCGACAGCGGCAACTGCAGTGCGGATTGCACCCGCTCGCCGCCGAGCAGCTCGCCGAGCGCCTGACGCAACAGATCGATACCCACACCCGTGGCGGCAGACAACCAGACGCGCACCGGTTTGCCGGCGGCATCGCGGTCAATTCGCGGCTCGGCCCCGGCCAGGTCGATCTTATTCATGATTTGCAGCTGCGGCACGTCGCCGGCGTCGATTTCATCGAGCACTTTGTCGACCACCCGGTGCAGGCGCTCGCGCTCCTCGTCCGCCGCGTCGCACACATGCAGCAGCAGGTCGGCATCGCGCGCTTCGGCCAGGGTGGCGCGAAACGCCGCCACCAGATCGTGCGGCAGCTCGCGGATGAAACCCACGGTGTCGGCCAGCACGGCCGGGCCGCAGCTGAGGTCCTCCAGCTTGCGTACGGTCGGGTCCAGCGTGGCAAACAACAGGTCAGCCGTGTAAACACCACCGGTGGTCAAGGCATTGAACAGGGTCGACTTGCCGGCGTTGGTATAGCCGACCAGCGCCACCCGCGGCACCGTGTTGCGCAGCCGCGCACGACGTTGCTGGCCGCGCTGGGTCTGCACCTTTTCAAGCCGCTTGGTAAGCATCTTGACGCGCTCGCCGAGCAGCCGGCGATCGAGTTCGAGCTGGGTTTCACCCGGGCCACGGTTGCCGATCAGGCCGCCGCGCTGGGTGTCCAGATGGGTCCAACCGCGCACCAGCCGGGTGGCAATGTGCTTGAGCTGGGCCAGCTCCACTTCCAGCTTGCCTTCGTGCGAACGGGCACGCAGGGCGAAGATGTCCAGAATCAGGCCCGCCCGATCCACCACACGCACATTCAGCAGCTTTTCGAGGTTGCGCTCCTGCACCGGGGTCAGTACGTGGTCGACCAGCACCACGTCGGCTTCCAGCGCCAGTACCGCCTCGGCAACCTCATTCGCCTTGCCGCTGCCGATGTAATAGCGCGGGTTTGGATCTTCGACGCGAGCCGCGACGACGCCCAGCACTTCGGCGCCGGCGGATTTGACCAGCTCGGCGAACTCTTCCCCGCGGCGGGTGGTATCACCTTCGCCGCGGGAATGCGGCAGCACCAGTACGGCGCGGTCGCCCTTCTTCTGTCTGTCAAACACTAGTGGAAGTGGCCTCTCTCATACATAGACCTACTTCATGCGGGCGGATGCCCCGTCAATCAAGCGTCCGCTTCGTCAGATGCCGCCGACGAGTCGGCATGGCCATCGTGACCCTCATGGCCATCGTGGCCATTGCCGATACGCACGTTGCGGCTCGGCACCACGGTGGAAATGGCGTGTTTGTAGACCATCTGGCTGACCTGATTGCGCAGCAGCACCACAAACTGGTCGAACGACTCGACCGTGCCCTGCAACTTGATGCCATTGACCAGATAAATGGCGACCGGCACGCGTTCACGACGCAACGCGTTCAGAAACGGATCCTGCAACGATTGTCCCTTGGACATTTCTTGTTCTCCCCTTGCAACGGACAGGTCCGAGAAAAAACGCCGAAGGCGCCCCGGCCCAACTTGCTTGGAATCTTAGCTGCTTTCAAACGCTTGATGAAAGGAGATTGTTAAGCGCGGAAAGTGCCGTCGCTCACGCTGGCAGCATGCAGGGATATCAGTGCCAGGGGCGCTACCCGCCTGGCTAGCCGGGACCGCCCAGGAACAGTTGCACGGCTTGAGTGGCGCGTTCGAGCAAGCAGGGTTGATCGGGATCGAGCAGACGCGCGCCAAAATCGCTGCGCAGCCAGGTAATTTGGCGTTTTGCCAGCTGGCGAGTGGCGAAGATGCCGCGATCGCGAAATTCGGCCAGGTCGGTCAAACCATCCAGGTGCTCCCACGCCTGCCGGTAGCCAACGGCCCGGATCGCCGGCAGGTCCGCGTGCAGGTCGTGGCGCGTCCGCAACAAACGCACTTCGTCGAGGAAATCCGCGGCCAGCATGGCGTCAAATCGCTGTGCGATGCGTGCGTGCAACACGCCCCGGTCCGTCGGCAGCAGCGCCAGCTTCAGCACACGCCATGGAAAGCTTGATGCGCCCGCAGCACCGCTGCGCTGTAGTTCGGACAGCGGCCGCCCGGTCAGCTCGATCACTTCCAGGGCACGCTGCAGGCGCTGCGCGTCGTTGCAGCCGATCCGCCTGGCGGCGATCGGGTCAAGCTCGGCCAGCCGCGCATGCATAGCGGGCCAGCCGAGTTGCTCCGCTTCGGCAGAAAGACGTGCCCGGGTCGCCGGATCGGCCTCAGGCAAGTCGGAAAGCCCCTGCTGCAAGGCCCGAAAATACAATCCGGTACCGCCGACCAGCAGCGGCACCCTGCCTCGGTCGCTGATCTGCTGCATCACCGGCAGCACATCAGCGCGAAAATCTGCTGCGGAATACGGCTGCACCGGATCGCGGATATCGATCAACGCGTGCGGATAGCGTGCCAGCATCGCCGCATCAGGTTTGGCCGTGCCGATGTCCATCCCGCGATAGACCAGCGCGGAGTCGACACTGATCAGGTCCAGCGGAAACCGCTCGCTGAGCTGGCATGCCAGCGCGGTCTTGCCCGAGGCGGTGGGACCCATCAGGAAGATGGCGAGGGGACGTTGGTCGACAGGCATCTGGCCATTGTAGTGGTCATGCCCCAACCTGATCGGAGTTGAATCTCAGTCTGGCTGGCTTTTAGCTCCCTCTCTCGGTCAGGCAGTTTCCCATGACATTCCGAGTCCCTTCGAACCGAAATTCGAGTACGCCGGCCGCAAGGCCTGCAAGCCATGATGAGGCCACCTCTCCCGATAGCTAAATCAAAGTGACTAACCTACTTGCCAAGCACTAACCAAGTAGGTATGTTGCCTTTCAATGGAGAAACGGACCTCCCACTACCCACTCGAGGATTGCCACCAAGCGATCCGAGAGCAACGGATTCTCATTACAAACAGTGCTACGGCTTCGGCTGCTGCTCTTGGATGTTCGACCGTACACATGCTCGGCATTGTCCTGGCACTGGCTTCGAAGGATTTCTACAAGTCCATGGCTACCTATAACGACCATACCGTGTGGCAGGACGTTTACCGTCCCAAGACCCAGTACGGCGATGTCTATCTAAAGCTCACCTTATTGGATGACCTCGTCATCGTTTCCTTCAAAGAGCTATGACCATGAAATGTTCCAAATGCGGCCACAACGGTCTCGTTCACGACACTCGTGACATGCCTTACACGTACAAAGGCGAAACCATCACTATCCATGATGTGGTCGGTGACTATTGTCCCGAATGTAACGAGGCTGTGCTGTCACTAGCAGAGAGCATCCGTACTGGTGAACAGATGTTGCAGTTCAACCGGGACGTTAATGCGTCGCGCGTAGACCCTTCCTATATCGTCGAGGTTCGCCGCAAACTCGATCTCACCCAGAAACAGGCCGGTGAAATATTTGGGGGTGGCGTGAATGCCTTCAGTCGCTACGAATCGGGCAAGACCCACCCTCCGGTGTCACTGGTTCATCTACTTTCGCTGTTGGACAAACATCCGGATCTCTTGAAAGAGATCGTCGCTTAGTCGAGACAATCGGTGTTTTGGCCAAGTGCCCTTGGCTTACGTGCCGATGGTCTGGCGCAGGTAGGTGGGCCGTCCCTGGACGTCAACCGGCGCCACGGACCAGACGTTTCATAGGACTTGCTACGCATCGCGATTGCCAGGGCCGCACACGGCGGCAAGAGCGCCACTCAACGGCAAGTTCGATGGATGTAGTCCCACAAGACCACGGTGAAACTGCTGCCATGACACTTCGCAAGTTGCTGTGCCTGCCCTACGCGCTGGTTATCGTGGGTTTGTTTGTAACCGGCGGCCTGGCCTCGGCCGCCGACTCTCCCCTTCCGGATTTCAACGGCATCTGGCGGCTGGACCAGTTGCACAGTGATGACGCGTCCGTCATCACCCAGCGACTGCGCGCGGAGAGAAAGAACGAACAGCCGGTCCTGCAGCCGGCGAGCGCCACCTCCACCGGCGCACCTGCGTCCAGCCAGGGATCGAACTCGCATGGCGGGCATGGTGGCGGCATGGGTGGAGGTGGCATGGGCGGCGGACATGGTGGCGGCCACGGCAACAAAGCGAGTACCAGCAGCAACAACGACAGCGGTACTGCCAACGATCCGTCGCCACCGTTGCTCGGCAACGACGCCCTGCTGAATGTGCAACAGGACGCGAAGAACGTGCAGGTGGCACTCAGCAACTCGGACCGGCTGGACGCCCGGCTGGACGGCACCACACGCCAGTCGCTCAACGGCAGCGCGATGGTGCAGAGCCAGCTAACCCCCGACGGCCTGCAGATTTTGATGCAATTCGACGACGGTACCCGGCTGGAGCAGAGCTGGGTGCGCTCACCTGACGGTCATCACCTGACCGTGACCGAGCTATGGACCACCCCGGGAATCAAGCAACCGATCACCTTCACACGCAACTACGACCGTCTGGATATCTGAGCATTGTCAAGGAGATGGCGGACGATGCCGCAGCGCGTCAAGTCACGGGACCTACGCGACGATCTATAATGGTTGATTGTAGTTCCCCGCCCCGCCCTCCCCCACGGGCCAATCCTGGATCCCCCTATGCAGCAGACGATGAAAGCCCTGGTCAAGCGCAAACCCGAACAGGGCATCTGGATGGAAGAGGTGCCGATGCCAGTAGTCGGCGCGAACGAAGTGCTGATCAAGATGGAAAAGACCGCGATCTGCGGAACCGATCTGCACATCTACAAGTGGGACGAGTGGTCCCAGCGCACGATCACGCCCGGCCTCACCATCGGCCATGAATTCGTCGGACGCATTGTGGAAATCGGCCCGGGCGTCACCGGCTACAAGATTGGCGACCGCGTCTCCGCCGAAGGCCATATCGTCTGCGGTCACTGCCGCAACTGCCGCGCTGGCCGCCAGCATCTGTGCCCGAATACTGTCGGTATCGGCGTGAATCGCAACGGCGCATTTGCCGAATACATGACCATGCCGGCCTCGAACCTGTGGCCGATTCCGGACCAGATCCCGTCCGAGCTAGCCGCGTTTTTCGACCCCTACGGTAACGCCGCGCATTGCGCGTTGGAGTTCGACCTGATCGGCGAAGACGTGCTGATCACCGGCGCCGGCCCGATCGGCATCATCGCCGCCGGTATCGCCAAGCATATCGGCGCGCGCAACGTGGTGGTCACTGACGTCAACGACTACCGCCTGAAGCTCGCCGCTGACATGGGCGCGACCCGCGTGGTCAACGTCTCCAAGCAATCGCTGAAAGACACGGTGAAGGAGCTGCACATCGAAGGTTTCGACGTCGGCCTGGAAATGAGCGGCAACCCGCGTGCGTTTTCCGACATGCTCGACTGCATGTACCACGGCGGCAAGATCGCGATGCTCGGCATCATGCCGCGTGGCGCCGGTATCGACTGGGACAAGGTGATCTTCAAGGGTCTCACCCTGCAGGGTATCTACGGCCGCCGTATGTACGAGACCTGGTACAAGATGACCCAGATGGTGCTCACCGGCTTCCCGCTGCAAAAGGTGCTGACCCACCAGATTCACATTGACGATTTCCAGAAGGGTTTCGACCTGATGGACGCCGGCAACTGCGGCAAGGTCGTCTGCAGCTGGACCTGAGCCTGCTGCCTGGCCTGAACACAACGCCTTCTGCGCCGGTTCGCCCGGCGCAGAAGGCGTTCATCGAGCGCGGTCGCCCTAGTGGAGTGTAACGTTTAAAAAGGAAGTATTATTGTATCCATGGAGGGTGCAATGAACTTGACCGAAACCGAAATCACGGAACTGCAGCGGCGAGCCAGTGCGCGGACCGTCCGGGCAGAGAC
>Ga0302229_10000046_pt1 | contig 109701 bp, 110 predicted proteins | sample II_Palsa_N1_3_FD_193518 | JGI IMG/M metagenome (GOLD analysis project Ga0302229, IMG submission 193518) | Peat permafrost microbial communities from Stordalen Mire near Abisko, Sweden - II_Palsa_N1_3 | ecosystem: Environmental > Terrestrial > Soil > Palsa > Peat permafrost | place: Sweden... | reverse complement strand
GGAGCCTGCGCCCCTGCCGGGAACTGCGCGCCCGCCGAGGGCTGCGCGCTCGCGCCAAACGGCTGGGCGCCTGGCGTCAGTGGCTCGGCACCCGGCGTCAGCGGCTGGGCACCCGGCGTCAGCGGCTGGGCACCCGGCGTCAGCGGCTGGGCACCCGGCGTCAGCGGCTGCGCGTTCGCGGCCGGGGGCTGCCCGCTTCCTGGCTGAGCCTGTCCTCCGCCATGGTGACTAGGTTGCGTCATCTCTGCCTTCCCTCACATCCTGCTGCCGCGGCCGGGCCGCAGGGACTGAGCTTGCCACAAGGAGCCGTGGCACCCCGCTTAGCTGGCAGACTAGGGGAATGCCCGCCTTGCCCCTAGCTGATCCCGCCACACCGCAGCGGACGACGGCCCTGCATGAGCCATGCGTGCTGCTCAAGCTCGGCGAGATCGTGCTCAAGGGCAAGAACAGGCAGCAGTTCGAGCGGCTCCTGCAGGACAACATCAAGCGCGCGGTCCGCGACCTGGGCATCCCGATGCAGCTGCGGCAGCGGGAAGGCGTGATCGTGCTGACCCTGGCCGATGGCAGCACGCCCGGCGGCAGCATGCCCAGGGGCAGCGCGGCGCCGGGCAGCACAGCGCCGGGCAGCGCGGCGCCAGCTTGGCCGGCCTGCGGAGCCGTGGACGGGGCGGCCGCGGAAGCTGCGGTCGACTTGCTTGCCGAACGCATGAGCAACGTGATGGGTATCGTCCGCGTCTGCCGTGCGGTGCGGGTCGCCAAGGATCCAGAGGCGGCCATCGCCGCAGCGGTAGAGCTGACCGCGGGACGGCAGGGGTCATTCGCCGTGCGGGCGAGGCGCCGTGACAAGCGGTTCCCGGTCACCTCCGCCGAGCTGGCCATCCTCATCGGGACCAGGATCCAGCAGGAGTACGGCTACCCGGTCAACCTGCGCCGGCCGGATACGACGGTCTTCGTCGAGGTCGACCAGTCCGAGGTATTCGTCTTCACCGAGGGGATGCCGGGCCAGGGCGGCCTGCCGGTCAACATGAGCGGGCGGGCACTGGTGCTCATGTCCGGCGGCATCGACTCGCCGGTCGCCGCCTACCGGATGATGCGCCGCGGCCTGCGCTGCAGTTACCTGCACTTCTCCGGCATGCCGCTGACCGGTCCCGAGTCGGTGTACAAGGCGTACGGCCTGGTACGCGAGCTGGACAAATTCCAGGGCGGATCGCGGCTGTTCGTCGTCGCGTTCGGCAAGGCACAGCAGCGGCTCGCCTCCTCGGGCGCGGGCAGGCTGCAGATCATGGCCCAGCGCCGGCTGATGCTCAAGACCGGCGAGGTGATGGCCCGGCGGCAGCGGGCGGCGGCGCTCGTCACCGGGGACTCGCTGGGCCAGGTGAGCAGCCAGACGCTGACCAATATCACGGCTCTTGATGACGCCGTGACGCTGCCGATCCTGCGGCCGCTGATCGGCCTGGACAAGACCGAGATCATGGCGGAGGCACGCCGCATCCGGACGCTCAGCATCTCCGAGCTGCCCGATCAGGACTGCTGCAGCCTGCTCACGCCGCGCCAGGTGGAAACCCGGGCCAGGATTGAGGATCTCCGCCGGATCGAGGCGCGGCTGGATGCCGACGATCTGGCCGAGGAGCTGGCAGCCGCCGCGCAGGAGCACACGCCAGGTCGGCCCTGATTTCATTTTTAACGTGGCCGTCCCGCCCAGTCGCCTACGCTGGCCGGGTCGCCCGCGCTCTCCGGGCACCAGCCTCGATGTGGCAGTCTCGTCGGCGGAGGTAACAAACGTGAAAATCGGATTGCAGATCCCTGACTTCACCGGGCCGGGCGCGGCCCGGCTCGGCGCGGACCTGGCGACCGTCGCCAGGACCGCCGACGATGCCGGGTTCGAGTTCATCAGCGTGATGGATCACTTCTTCCAGATCAACATGGTGGGCCCGCCGGAGCACGACATGCTCGAGGCGTACACCACGCTGGGATACCTGGCCGGCTGCACGTCCCGGGCAAAGCTGGTCACCCTCGTGACCGGCGCCGTCTACCGGCACCCGGGAATCCTGGCGAAGATCGTGACCACGCTCGACGTGCTGTCCGGCGGCCGTGCGTGGCTTGGCATCGGCGCGGCCTGGAATGAGGAGGAGTCCAGGGGCCTGGGCATCCCGTTCCCGCCGGTCGCCGAGCGGTTCGAGCGGCTGGAGGAAACGCTCCAGATCTGCCTGCAGATGTGGAGCGGCGACGAGTCCCCTTATCAGGGCAGGCACTATCAGCTGGCGCGGCCGCTGAACTACCCGAAGGCGCTGTCGGCACCGCATCCGCCAATCCTGATCGGCGGCTCCGGCGAGCGGAAGACGCTGCGGTTCGTCGCCCGCTACGCCCAGGCCTGCAACCTGTTCCCCGGCCCGGACCTCGCCCGCAAGCTCGACGTGCTGCGCGCGCACTGCGACGCCGAGGGACGTGACTACGACGAGATCGAGAAGACCTGCTACTTCATCTTCGATGTCGGCGAGAAGGGGGAGAAGGCCGCGCAGGTCGTCGACCAGCTCGGCGGCCTCGCCGAGATGGGATTCCAGGCCGCGATTGGCGCGGTGGCAGGCGTCTGGGACGTCACGCCGCTGGAGATCATCGGCGCTGAGGTGATCCCGGCAGTCGCCGCGCTCTGAGCCTTCCGCGGACGCCCGCCTGCCCCGCCATAAGCCCTGCACCACCGGCATCATCCGACGGTCACCGGCTGCGGGGCCTGGCTCAGCGTGCGGCCCATCAGCTGCGGCATCGTCGACATCACCGCGGCCAGCTCGCGGATGTCGCTGTCCACGAGCGCCTGGTCACCGTCGCACAATGCAGCGGCAGGCTCCGGGTGCACGTCCACGATGATCCCGTCTGCCCCGACCGCGATTGCCGCCCTGCTCAGCGGCAGCACAAGGTCGCGACGGCCGCCCGAGTGCGACGGATCCACGATCACCGGCAGGTGCGAAAGCCGCTGCGCGACCGGGACGGCGCTGATGTCGAGGGTGTTGCGGGTAGCCGTCTCGAAGGTCCGGATGCCGCGCTCGCAGAGCACGATGTCGAGGTTTCCGCGCTGGGCGATGTACTCGGCGGCCATCAGCCATTCCTCGATAGTGGCGTTCATCCCGCGCTTGAGCAGTACCGGCTTTCCGGCGGAGCCGACCGCCTGCAGCAGGGTGAAATTCTGCATGCTGCGGGTGCCGACCTGGAGCATGTCGGCGTAGGAGCAGACGAGATCGACGCTGGCCGGGTCGATGACCTCGGTCACTACCGGGAGCCCGGTCTCGGCACGGACCTCGGCCAGGATCTTCAGCCCGGCCTCGCCGAGGCCCTGGAATGCGTACGGCGAGGTACGCGGCTTGAACGCGCCGCCGCGCAGCAGTGACGCCCCGGCCGCCTTGGCCATCCTGGCCGCGGCGACGGTCTGCTCCGGTGTCTCGACCGTGCACGGCCCGGCGATGACCGTGACGGTGCCTGGCCCGATCGGGACGCCGCCTACCTTGATCACCGACCGGCTCGGATGATTCTCCCTGCTGACCAGCTTGTACGGAACGGATATCCGCACGACGTCGCCGACGCCGGTTCTGCTGCGCAGATTCAGCGTGCCGAACTGCTCGATGTCGCCGACCAGGCCGATAATCGTCCTGGCGACCCCGCGGCTCACGAAGGCTTCCCCGCCCGCCGTGCGCACCAGATCCACGATCGTGTCAACGTCTGTCTGGGTGGCCTCTGGGGCCATCACGACGACCATGTCACTACCTCCCTGTCTCCACAAATGACGAAAGCCCCGGGCCGTTCCGGCCCGGGGCTTTCCTTACGTCGCTCGCGTCAGTGCAGCATCTGGCGGGCGACCGTCCGGAGTCCGGGCCGGTAGCAATAAAAGAACCAGTACTGGTTACGCACGGGCGCAAGCCTAGCGCACATCCGGAACACCACAGCGCGGCGGGCACCAGGATCGGCCCGGATGGCGAGATGGCAAGATGGCTCCGCCCGCAGGAGCCGATGGTCGCCGGAGTGTCGCGCCCGGCACGGCGCGAGGGCGCGAAGGGACAGATCAGCCGGATGAGGCAGCCCGAGACCAGCAAACGGGCAGTCGGCGCGGGTCATCCTGCGACCGGCAGGACCGATCCGGGCGCGTCGCCGGAGAGCGGGCTGCCGCCCGGCCAGTACATCCCCGCCAGCTGGCCGGTCCTGCACTACGGGCGTGTTCCGGTCTTTCATCCGGAGAGCTGGGGCATGCAGGTGTTCGGCGCGACGGAGAACGGCCGTGATCACCGCTGGGGATGGGACGAGTTCAGGTCGCTGCCCAGCTGCCGGGTGATCGCCGACTTCCACTGCGTGACCAAGTTCAGCATCCCGGGGATCGCCTGGGAGGGAGTGCCCGCGGCGGCGTTGCTGCGGGCAGTGCCACCTGCAGCAGAGGTAACTCATGTCATGGTCTGGGCTGATTTCGGCTACAGCGCCAACGTGCGAATCGCGGATTTCGCGGCGGATGACACCCTGTTCGCCACCCATCGCAACGGAACGGAACTCACTCCCGAGCACGGCTACCCGGTCCGGCTGGTCGTACCCGGCCTGTACGCATGGAAGAGCGTCAAGTGGGTCAGGGCCGTGGAGTACCTGATGGCGGACAGGCGCGGGTTCTGGGAAGAGCGGGGCTATCACAACACGGCCGACCCCTGGCGCGAGCAGCGTTACTCCTACCAGGAGCGGCCCGGCGAGGGTCCGCCGCTCTGACGTCCGGCAGGCCAGCGCACGGCGGGATGGCTGCGATCATTGCGACCGGCACGAGCAGGCAAATTGCCAGCCCGTCCGGAACGGGATAGGAAGGCTCTCGTGCAGCGCTTCCTTCAGATCGCGCCTGGCGTTATGGTCGCCACTGCATACCGGCTGACCAGCACCAGCACGCTGGTCATTGCCGACGACGGTGCCTGCCTCATCATCGACCCGGCGGTTACCGTGGCTGATCTAGCCGCGCTGGCCTGCGACATCCGGGATGCCGGGCTTCAGCTGCAGGCGGGCTATGCGACGCACCCGCACTGGGATCACGTGCTGTGGAGCCGTGGGCTGGGCGATGCGCCGCGGTATGCGACCGCCGGAGCCGTGGACCTGTTCGAGTCCATGCGCACGGAGATGACCGACATGCTTCAGCAGAGCGAGCCCGGCCACGATCTGGAGCTTTTCGGCCGACTGACTGCGCTGCCCGGCGACGGCCGTCAGATCCCCTGGACCGGTCAGTCCGCCGAGGTGATCGTCCACGACGGGCATACGCCCGGTCATGGCGCGGTGTTCCTGCCAAGCGCAGGCGTTCTCGTCGCAGGCGACATGCTCTCTGACATCGAGATCCCGCTCCTCGACACAGTTGCAGACGAGCCTCTCAGGGACTACCGGACTGGCCTGCAGCGCCTCGCGGCCGTGCCGGGCGTCCAGTGGGTTGTACCCGGCCACGGGCACGTCGGCGACGCGGCGGAGTTCCGCCGGCGGCTTGACGCGGACAGCAGATACCTTGACCTGCTGACCGCCGGCGAGCCGTTTGAAGATCCGCGGATGACCGCGCAATGGCAGCGCGACTCCCATGCCGAGCAATTGCGGGTGGTGGCCGGGCAGGACGCGGGGTCAGGCTGAGGAGTTGGCCGGCCGGAGGGCACGGAAACCGGTAGCGAGACGCCCCGTTCCTGAGTGAGCGCTATCACGCCGTCGAAGGGCACGGTGCCTACGCCGGCACCCGGCCGCTGACGGCCAGCACGACCACCCGCCTCGCCGGCAGTCTCGCCGTCGAGCTCACCAGCACGGAAGTCAGGGCCGCCAGCACAGCGCCCGCCGCAGCAGGAATTGCCACCTTCATGCGGCGAATCGGCTAGCCCCGAGGAGGCAGTTCAGCTACCCGGTGCACTGCTGGCTGGCATACACCAGACCGAAGCTCACCGGGCCGGTGATGCCTGCTGGCGGCGGGCTCCCGGTGCCTTGCGCAGACGGGCTTGAGGGCGGCACGCCGCCGCCGGGGTTGTCGTAGATGGATACGCCGGTGCCGCTGGGAAGGGCCGACGGGTCGACGACGAAGGAAGCGCTCCCACTGCTCGAACTGAGCTGGACGACAGCGCCCAGTACGTCCCGGCTCGTGTCATAGGGCTGGCACGACGTGCTCAGCGGAGCGCCGGAGAAGCTGACGTTGACCGGCAGGCCGTCCGCGCGCAGCGTGCTCTGCAGCCCGGCCGGATTCTGCAGCTGGTTGATGGTGATATCGATGTCGCCACTAGCCTGCCTGGCTACCGTCCAGGCCGCTAGCCGGGCGCTGACGGGATGGCCGGGCTGATGGCCAGAGGGCACTAGCGCGGTCACGGCCAGGGCCGCACCGGCAGCCACGGCCAGCGTTCCGGCCGCTGCAGGAATCCGGCGCCGGGCGCGTATCGTCCGGCTGCGGCGCACGATCTGCTCTTCCGGGATGGTCATGTGTACGCCGGTGACGGACTCCCGTACCGCTGTGATCAGCTCGTTGTCGTTCATGAGGGGCTCTCCTTCTGTCGTTCGGGCATGAGATCGCCGCGCAGTGCGGCGAGGGCGCGGCCCATATGCGCCATGACCGTGTTGGGCGTGATGCCGAGCATCTCCGCGGTGCGGTTGGTGTCGAGGTCGAGGATCAGCCGCAAGGCGACGACCTGCCGCTGCCGGGCAGGCAGCCGCATCAGGGCAGCCATAATCCGCGGATCGACTGGACTGGCAGATGCCGCGCTGATCGTGGGCAGGTCCGCGGCCACGCCGGGGTCGCGCATCGAAACCTCCCGGCGGCGGCGGCGCCACCGGGAGATGTTCGCGTTCAGCGCGGTGCGGACCACCCAGGCCGCCGGGGCCGGATGCCTGCCGACGGTCCGCCACGACGCACACGCCCGCGCGAAGGCCTCGGCCACCAGCTCCTGCGCGGTGTCCTGGTCGCCGACGCTGACCAGGACCGTGCGCAGGCACTCATCCCTGGACGTCCGGTAGAACTCGGCGAAATCCAGTCGTTGGTTGTCCACACTCCATCAACGCACAACCGGCGCACGCGGGATTACTCGTCCTGCGGACGATCTGGCCGACGCGCACCACGAGCTCGTGGTCTGGCGGATGCGCGGGTTCTGGAGGAGCGGGGTTACCACACACGGCCGACCCGTGGCGCGAGCAGCGTTACTCCTACTAGGAGTGGCCCGGCGAGGGTCCGCCGCTCTGACCTCCGGCCGGCACGACCGCACGCGAGTCACGCACGAGTGGCGCCGCGTCCGCTCATCAGGCGCCCGGCAAGCTGTCAGCCCTGGCGGGCCTGACCGCAGGCGATCCCGGTCGCGATCACGCCGCCGGACCCGAAGGCACAGGGGTCAGGCATCCACGCCGCCGATGATCCACCGCACTTCGCCGCCTGGTTCACGCTCGGCGCGAATAGGCGTGTGGTACCGGTCGTAGATGTTCAGCCCCGGGACGTAGCGCATGACGGTGACCCAGCCGCGCGCGGGGATGCCAGCGGGAACCGCGTCCAGTGCTTCGAGCATCCGGGCTCGTGCCCGCGGCTCCTCGTCGGTCACGCCGACGGGTGAGAGCCTGCGCTGCCCGCCGCGCTCGGTGGCAATGCCCCACTCGAACAAGCGCATCACGATGCATCTCCTCTAGTCAGGCGCGATCCGGTGCCGCTCTCATGCTGCCGATCATCGCGCCGGTCACGTCGCGTCGTTGCGCCGTAACTGTCGCGTCTCCGGCGTGGTTGTCTCATTGATGTCTCATGGGCGTCTTAGCGTTCCGCTAGCCTTACCGGGCAAGCGCTTGCGAGCGCGGAACGGGAGCGGCCGGTGACCAGGCAGCCAACGGTGTTAGCGGTGCTGCTGGAGGACAAGAGCCTGCAGAGGTACGGAAGTTTCCGCGTGGCCTACGAGAAAGCTGCTCGGTCCCTGGACCGGGAGCGCGGCGGCAGCGCGCCGAGCCGCGCCCAGTTCCACCGGTGGCTGACCGGGGACTTACGCGGCCTGCCGCACCCCGAACACTGCCGTGTCCTTGAGCACCTGCTGGCCGGCTACTCAGCAGCGCAGCTTTTCCGGCCCTGCTCGGACGGCATTCCGGCAGCCGCGGCGAGCACCGGCCCGGTGCCGCAAGTTGCCCGTGGCCTTCTGGCGCACGCAGGCATGGCTGACGTCGCGGCGGTCTTCGCCAGCCGCTCAGAGTTCGCTGCCAGCGCCGAGCTAGGCGGGCTGTTTGATGGCGCCAGCTGCATCCGGGCCGCCGGGCTGTCGCTGAACCTGATCTGCCAGCAGGTGCCGGACCAGCAGTTGCGGCGGCTACTGCGTGATGGCGCCCAGCTCACCTGCCTGTTCCTGGACCCCGGCGGCGAGGCCATCAAGGTCCGCGAACGGGAAGAGGAGCACCCGCCCGGGTACCTGGCCAGCTTCACCAGTCTTAACATCCAGGTCATGTCCCGGTTGCGAGAGCGCCTGCCCGAAGATGTACGCGACCGCCTGCGCCTTGCTGTCTACGACGAGACGATCCGGTTTAACATCGTCCTGGTCGACGACCGGGCGTGCGTCGTGCAGCCCTACCTCCCGAAGGCCCGCGGCATCGATTCCCCGACCTTGCTGATCCGCCGTAACGGCACCCGCAGCGGCCTGTACCCGATCTTCGAGCAGGTCTATGACGCGATGGCGGAACGGAGCAGGCAAATATGACGGTCGGCCCCGGGTCACTCCTGCCAGTTGCCTTCCAGGCCGCCGACATCGCCAGTGAGCTGATACGTACCCGGCGCCCTGCCTCGGTGACCGAGAAATCCGACCGTGACCTGGTGTCCGACGTCGACCTGGCGATCGAGCGTAAGGTCCGCGCCTACCTGGCGGAGGCCACCCCGGACACGGGGTTCCTCGGCGAGGAAGAAGGCCGGTCAGGTAACCCGGCCAGTGGCTGGCTATGGACCCTTGATCCCATCGACGGCACATCGAACTTCGCCCACGGCCTCCCGCTGTGCGCCGTCTCACTCGCGCTGCTGCACGATGGCCGCCCGGTCCTGGCTGTCATCGACGCCCCGTTGCTGAGCGAGCGCTATCACGCCGTCGAAGGGCACGGTGCCTACGCCGGCACCCGGCCGCTGACGGCCAGCACGACCACCCGCCTTCGCGACGCCGTGGTGGCGATCGGCGACTACGCCACCGGGCAGGAAGCCGACCGCAAGAACGAGCAGCGGCTGGCGGTGACCATCCAGCTCACCCCCCGGGTCCACCGCATCCGCATGCTCGGCACCGCCGCGATAGACCTGGCCTGGGTCGCCGACGGGCGCCTGGACGCCAGCGTCACCCTCGGCAACAAGCCCTGGGACACCGCCGCAGGCGTCCTGCTCGCCCGCGAAGCAGGCGCCACCGTCACCGACTCCGACGGTCATCCCCACGACCTGAACTCCGCCGCGACCATCGCCGCCGCACCCGCGCTCATCAGCCAGCTCACCGCCCTCATCCCAGGCCGCTGACCTCACCGCCGGTCCCCAGGACGCCCAGACGTGCGTGTCCCCCTTACACGGCATGGACAACATCCTCAGCAGCCCCGGCACCTCATCTCCGACTTCGAGGCCCGGTCTGCGACCTCACCGCGCCATGCCCCCCAACGCTGCCGAAAGGCTCTGCGCAGTCGTCCGCACCGAGACTGCCGGCCAGCCAGCGGCGATCGCCACGACCAGCGACCCCACAACTGCGTGGGCACCGGCAATCTGGTCGGCCGCCGTGACCGCCAGAGATGCGGGAAACGTCATGTCTTGCGCGCCGTGCAGGAACAGGGTCGGGATGCCAATTTCTGTGAGCGCGTTCTGCGCTTGCGCCACGCCCGCGTCCGGCAGGATTCCGGCCCGCCGTGGCCGCATCCATTCGGCGCCGAAGTGCACCTGGCTCAGCCGGTCTAAGTATGCCGGCAGCCGGTCTGCCCGCCATACATCGGCCGGGGCTCCGGCGATGGCTGCCGCGCGCACCAGCTGCGGGTCGTCCAGCTTGCTATCTGCCCAGACAGCCGACCTCGCGGCCGCCCGCGCCGCCCGCTCAGGCCGGTCGGCGTAGGCGTCATCCGGTACCGGATAGATGCTGCTGGACGCGATGATCAGCCGTCGGAATCGGACACGGAGTGCAATCGCGTGACCGTGGCCATTCTGCGCCCGATCGGCCGACTGAAGTTGCGGTTGCGGAGCGGCTTTCCCGTCGCGAGGTCCAGGAGAACCTTGTCGTTGCGGTAGCGAGGCTGGCCCGCCGCGAGGACCTGGTGCAGGCTGGCCTCTACCTCGGCGAGAACAAAGAGGACCTCGCGCCGCCCGGCGGCCTTTGCTAGACGGTTCGATGGGGCCGACGCGGTCAAGGATGGCCGTGAACTACTCGCGGGCAACTGGGGGGAGGAACGGCACGACAGCGGTGATGTCGTCTGCCGCGCCTGCGGTGTGCGGACTGATGATCTCCAAGAGGCGCAGCACGTCGCGGCGCTGCGCCTCGATCTGGTCGCCGTCCGGGCTACCGGTCACGGAGTCAGGCGCTGGCGCGCGAGCGGGGGAAGCCGCCCCGGGCCTTTTTGTGGGCGCTCGCATTGCCGTATCGCTGGCGGGCGGCCTCCCCGGAGGTGCCCAGCATCGTTCCTATGGCGGCCCACGTATGGCCGTCTGCGCGCGCCGCCTTCACCGCGGCGGCAAGCTCGCGCTCGCTGCCGGCAAGGCGGGAGAACGCGCTGGCAACATCCCGCAGCGCCGACGCGTCCTTCACGTCGCCAGGGGCCGGCTCGAAGTCCTCGAAACGCCGTGCTAGCTCGTCCGCGTGGGCGAGGATCTCCTCAGTGGATCGCGGCATCAGCGATCAGCCTCCTCCCGGGAGGTACTTGGCCCGGGCTTTGTCGGCATGAATGATGACGGGGCCAGGTTCGCCATCGACAACGCCGACTTCCACGAAGCTGCCGTCCCGGCGCGGCCCCGTGAACATCGTGAAGCCCTCGTCCAGCTCGGTGACGCGGAGCGGGTTGCGCAGGCGTGAAGCATGTCCTCGTCGGGGACGCCATGTTTCCGCGCGCTGCCTGCGATGACCGGGTCCACACGCAAGCAAGTTACCTTGTCGCGATCCTTTTTAGCAAGTTAACTTGGTAACGAAGGATCGCAGTCCCTCTAGAACATCCCCTGCCGCAGCCAAGCTGGGTGCGCTTAGCTGCGGCAGGCGGCTTCGGGCATGCGGGTGAGACGATCGGGGCTGGCCTGCTCCGGTCGATCCTGAGTCAGGCTGGCGTTGCCGTTGAGGAATTCCGTGCCGTCTCGTGACAGGATGAAGCTGATGCGCACGTACACGAGCGTGGTGGAGCCCGAGGATGGCGGCGGCTACTACGTTGCCGTCCCGGCGCTGCCTGGGTGCTTCACTCGCGGAAGCACCGTCGAGGAGTGCCGGGAGCGCGCCGTGGAGGCCATCGAGGTTCACATTGCCGGCCTGCGGGCCGATGGCGAACCCGTGCCCGAAGAGGTCGGGGCACCGCAGCTGGTGGCCGTTACCGTCGCGGCCTGACACAACCGAGCGCCGGACCCGTGCCGCGTCCGCGCAGGCAGCGAGCCACGCGAGTGACGCCGATACCCTGATTCACCGGGACTCCTTAAGGCGTGCGCCCTCTCGTAGCCCGCGGAGGATCGCGATGTCTTTCGCCTGCGCCTGCTCACCGCCGGGAGTCTCGACGATGAAGGGCACGCCGGCAGTCGCCGGGTGTCTGAGCAGGCAGCCGAACGCTGCAGTGCCGATCTGCCCGGCACCGATGTTCTCGTGCCGGTCCTTGCGTGATCCGCAGCGGTCCTTTGAGTCGTTGGCGTGAATGAGCCGGAGCCTGCCGCCGGCCACTGACTGCAGTTCGGACAGCATGCTCGTCACTCCGTCCGGCGGGCCGAGGTCGTGGCCGGCCGCGAAGACGTGACAGGTATCCAGGCAGACGTTCGCTCGCGGGTGCAGGTCCAGCGCGGCAAGGTAGTGCCCGAGCTCGGTCACAGCGGAGCACAGCATGTGTCCCTGCCCGGCCATCGGCTCGAGCAGCAGGTCGGGGCCATCGTCATGGATCTCGTCGAGCAGCGGCAGCAGGCACTCCCTGACCTGCCGGAGTGCCGCGGCCCGGTCACCGCCGACCGCGGACCCCGTGTGGACGACGACACCGCGAGCGCCGATCTGCGCGCCCCGGATGAGGGAATGCCGGAGTGAGCCGGCCGACAGATCCCGGATCCGCGGATCCGGTGAGCCGAGATTGATCAGGTAAGGGGCATGCACGAACACCGGGATCCCGGCCCGATCCGCCTGCTCGCGCAGGCCCGCGTCGTGCACGGCGTCCCCGGCCGGCAGCGCCCAGCCGCGCGGGTTGGAGACGAACACCTGGATTGCCTCGGCCCCGACCGCGACCGCGTACCGCAGGCCCCCGGCGGCCAGCCCGCCGGTCGACGGCACGTGCGCGCCAATGGGCCGCCGGACCATGGGGAGCGAGTTGTCCGGCACGGTCCAGCAGCCTAATACCCCAGCCCCAGATCGTGATCTTCGTGTCGGCGCCTCCGTGTGCGCGCCTCCGTGTACGCGGGCAAGCGGCGACCGCCATGGTGGCGGCCATGGCGGCGGTCACGAGGCCGGAGCGCTACATCCCGTTAAAGGCCGCCGAAGCCCACGAAGATCGTGATCGTGCTGCCTTTCGGCGCCTGGCCGTTCGGGCTGTAGTTGAACACGCGATGGCCGGGACCCACGGTGTTGACGTTCACCTGGAATCCACTCGCCTGCAGGATGCCGATGGCACGCTGCACAAACTGTCCGTCCACATTCGGAATATTGACCATCGGCGGCCCGGCAGAGACCCGGATGGTCACGACCTCGCCGGGGGTGATCGGAGTTCCAGGTCGCGGCGACTGGCCGGTGATCGTCCCGGCGGCCTGATTGCTTTTTGCGTCCTGCTCCGGGTTCAGCTGGAACCCCTCCTGCTGCGCCTGCGATTGGGCGGCGGACTGCTGCTGGCCGACCAGGTTCGGCAGCGGCGTGCCCGCGCTCTCCACGATCGCCACTGGCCTCGGCTGCGGCCAGGAGAGCCCGGCGATGGGATTGGTGCTGATCACGACGCCAAGCGGAATCGTGGTAGAAGCCGCGCTCGTCACCCTGCCGGGAGTCAGGCCTGCTCGGCTGAGGGCTGCCTCGGCGTCGGCGAGCTTCAGGCCGGTCACCGACGGGACCTGGATCAGGGTCGGCCCGAGCGACGGGATGAGCGTGATGACACTGCCGCGATGGGCGCGCGATCCGATTGCCGGATCAGTGCGGATGACGTCCCCGCGGGGGACGGCGTTGTCATGCACGCCATGGCCGGTATTCACCTTGAAGCCGAGATTCCGCAGCTCGGTCTTAGCGGTAGCCTTCGTCAGCCTGCCCACCTGGGGGACCGCCACGTACTGGCCGTCGACAACCCACCAGGTCACCAGGCCCATGATCAGGATGACGGCAAACGCGAGAGCCAGATAGACAAGCCGGCGGCTGAACAGCCAGCGTTGCAGGCGCGGCTCCCGGCGGCCGTAGCCCGGCGGCCCGTGCACCCGGCCGCTGATCGGCTCGTCTCCGTGGCCGCTGGTCAGTCCCGCGCCCGGCACGATGAGCGTGTGGTTCATGCCGTCGTACGGATCGGCCAGTTGTCCCGCGGTCACCGCGGGCAGGATCTCGACTGCCCTGCCGCGCCCTGATTTCCCGTGCCGCGGTTCGCCGCGGCCAGCCGAGCCGCCTTGCGATGAGGACGCGCCCGGCATCGCCGACGCGCCCGGTAGCGACGATGCGCTCGGCCAGGACAATGCGCCGGGCGGGGACGATGTGTCCGGCCAGGACGATGCGTCCGGCGGGGACGATGCGTCCGGCCACGACGACGCGCCGGGCAGAGACGCGCCGCTTGGCCAGGACGACGCGTCGGGCGGGGACGATGCGTCCGGCCAGGACGACGCGCCGGGTACCACCGGGGCGGCCGCTCCCAGAGCCCCGGCCGTGGCCGCGGGAGCGGGGCCTGCGCTCGTGCCCGGCAACGGCTGGCCGGGTGCCGGCTGGCCGGCCGCGAACCGCGGCTCGTACTCGCCGCCCGGGCCGGCGGCCTGGCCCGCGGGGTCCACTGCGGCGATCGGCAGCCCGCGGCGCACATCGGTGACGGCATGCAGGAACTGGCCGGCGTCAGCGGGGCGCAGCTCGGGGTCCCGGCTGGTGGCCAGCGCCACTAGCGCGTCGAGGGCCGGGGGCAGTCCCGGCGTGATGCTCGACGGCGCCGGGACTACTTCGTTGACGTGCTTGTAGGCGACCTCGAGGGCCGACTCGCCCCGGTGCGGCTGCACTCCCGTGAGCAGCTCGAACAGCATCACGCCAACCGCGTACACATCGGTCCGCGTGTCGGAGGCGCTCTGCGATACCTGCTCGGGCGCCAGGTAGGCCGCGGTACCGATGATCATGCCGGTCTTGGTGCGGCTGGCCCTGGCGGCGGCCCTGGCCAGCCCGAAATCGGCGACCTTTACCGCGTGACTGGCCGCAATCAGCACGTTCTCCGGCTTGACATCGCGGTGCACGATGCCCGCCTGGTGAGCGGCTGACAGCCCGGTAAGGACGCCCTCGATGATGTCCAGCGACTCGCGCGGGCTGAGCCTGCCGCGGTCGGTCAGCAGCTCGCGCAGCGTCCGGCCTGCCACGTACTCCATCGCGAGGAAGAGGATCTCGCCGTCGGCGCCCTGGTCGTAGACGGCGACCACGTTCGGGCTGGACAGCCTGGCCACTGACCTGGCCTCATCGATGAACCGCCGAACGAAGTCAGCGTCATTGGCCAGCTCCGGGTGCGCGACCTTGAGCGCCACCGTGCGTTCTAGCCGCGTGTCGGTACCGATGTAGACGGTGGCCATCCCGCCGCGCGCGATCCGGGAGTCCACCCGGTAGCGTCCGTCGAGCAACTGCCCGATCGGCAGGCGCGCCAGGGTCGTATCCATCGTGTCGAGTGTATTGGTGCTATCTCGTCCCCGCCCAGCTAACGGCGGTCCTGGTCATCCGCTGAGCTGCGGTGACGAGGCGGTTGCGTACCGTCGCCGCGGCACCCGCCCGGCCAGGAAGGCGAGCCGCCCGGCGGTGACCGCCGCGCGCATCGCCTCGGCCATCAGCTCGGGATCGCGAGCCCTGGTCACCGACGTCGCCAGCAGCACCCCGGCGCAGCCCAGCTCCATCGCGATCGCCGCGTCACTGGCCGTCCCGATGCCGGCGTCGAGGATCACCGGGACGCCGGCCGCCTCGACGATCAGCTCGATATTGTGCGGGTTCCTGATCCCGAGCCCGGACCCGATCGGCGCGCCGAGCGGCATCACCGCCGCGCAGCCCGCCTGCTCGAGCCGCCGTGCGAGCACCGGGTCGTCACTGGTGTACGGCAGCACCGTGAATCCGTCCGCGACGAGCAGGTCAGCCGCGTCGAGCAGCTCCACGGGATCGGGCAGCAGCGTGCGCTCGTCCGCGATCACCTCGAGCTTCACCCAGTCCGTTTCCAGTGCCTCCCTGGCCAGCCGCGCGGTGCGCACTGCCTCGGCGGCGGTGAAGCAGCCGGCCGTGTTCGGCAGCACGCGGATGCCGCGTGCCACCAGGACATCGAGCACTGACCCCGTCCCGGCGGGATCGACCCTGCGCATCGCGACCGTGGTCAGCTCCGTGCCGGATGCCGCGAGCGCCCGGTCGAGCACGTCCAGGCTGGGCGCGCCGCCGGTGCCCATGATCAGGCGCGAGCCCATCGCCTCGCCGGCGATCACGAACGGGTCATCCATGCTCAGCCTCCCTGCACTGCGGTGATCACTTCGACGAGGTCGCCCGCTTCCACCGGGGTCGTCTCCCAGCAGGCCCTGCGGACCACCTCGCCGTTGACCGCCGCGGCGACCCCGCTGGCCGATGCCGTTACCAGCCGGACAGCATCACCGACGCTGGCCGCGGCCGCCAGCTCGCGTGCCGTGCCGTTAATGATCACTTCCATAGCCGGGCGCCTTCGTCCGCCGCATCCAGCTGATCTGCCGGTGGTGGCTGGCTGTCCCCGGGCTGCGCGGCCGCGGCCGGCCCGGCTGGCCTGCGCGATGGTCCGGCTGGCCTGGGTCCGGCTGGCCTGGGTCCGGCTGGCCTGGCGAAGCGCTGCGGGGTGAAGGGAGCGGCCAGGCCCGGCAGCCGCTGCGTGGTCAGGTAATCGGTGATGACGTCGGCCGTCACCGGGGCCAGCAGCACTCCGGCGCGGAAGTGACCGGTGGCGAGCACCAGCCCGGGCAGCGCGGACGGGCCGAGCACTGGCGCGTTGTCCGGAGTGCCCGGCCGCAGGCCCGCTACGGCCTCGGTGAGCTCGAGTTCGGTGATCCCTGGCACGATCGTCCGGGCATCCCGGAGCAGCTCCCAGACGCCGCCGGCGGTGACCCGGGTGTCTGCGCCCAGTTCCTCCTGGGTGGCGCCGATGACAAGCTCGCCGCTGTCCCTGGGGACAAGATAGACCGAGGAGCCGCGGACTATTCCGCGCACTGATCTGGCGAGCAGGCCGGGGGGGCTGTCCTGGCCGCCGATACTGGCCTCGCCCGCAGCGGTCTCACCCGCGGCGGTCTCGCCCGCGCCGCGCCTGCCTGGGGCGGGTCCGCGCGGAACCGACCTGAGCCGCAGGATCTGGCCCTTGACTGGCCGCACCGGCGGCACTGCCCCGGCTGGCAATCCCGCGATCGATGCCGAGTTCCAGCCAGCGGCGAGGACTACCCAGCGGGCCAGGATCGGGGTCCCGTCACCGAGCAGCGCGCCGGCGGCCCGGCCGCCGGCGCTGAGAATCTCCGCGGCAGGCTGCCGGATGATGTCTGCCCCTGCCATGGCCGCGGCCGCCAGCAGTGCCCTGGTCAGCAGCCTTGGATCAACGGACGCGTCATCCGCGGCCAGCAACCCGCCGCGGATGGACGGGTCGAGCATGGGCTCCTCGCGGCGGCATTCGCGGGCGGTGAGGCGGTGCGCTGGCATCCCGAAGGCCTGCTGCAACGCCTGGTACTCGCCGAGGATTGCCAGGTCGTCAGTGTCATAGGCAACCTGCAGCGTGCCGGTCTGGCGGTATCCGGTCGGCTCGCCGGTGAGTTCTGCGAGCTCGGCAGCGAACGCCGGATAGCGGCGCTGCGACTCCCGGCCGAGGCGGAACAGGGCCTTCTCGGCATACGCGGCCTCCGAGATGGGCGTGATCATCCCGGCCGCGGCGCGGGACGCGCCGCCGCCGGGCTCCGGATCGGCGACGGTCACCCGCATCCCCCGCTGGGCGGCGCGCCAGGCAATGCTCAGGCCGATCACCCCGCCGCCGATGACCAGCACGCCGTTGCTGGCTGAGGTGCTCATTCCGCTCCCTTCGCCGGCATGACCCGGATCAGGTTCCTGCGGTCGGCGGCTTCCAGCCGCCCTCTCAGTCCGGTCAGTACCGGACTCCCGCGCGCTGGTCCTAGCCTAGGTGATCGTGCGGATTGAGCGAGTCGTGATAGCCGGAGCCGGGCTGGCGGGCCTGCGCACGCTGGAGGAACTGCGGGCCAGGGGTTACCAGGGCGCAGTCACGCTGATCGGCACCGAGGCCCGGCCGCCGTATGATCGTCCGCCGCTGTCCAAGGGCGTGCTTGCCGGGGCGGTGGATGACACGACGCTGCGGCACGACCTCTCGGCGCTCGGCGCTGACCTGCGGCTTGGCGAGGCTGCGACCGGCCTTGCCGACGGCGTGCTGCGCACCGGGCGGGGCGAGTACGCCTTCGACCGCCTGGTGCTGGCGACCGGTGCCGCGCCCGTGCAGCTGCCCGGTCCCGGCCCGCAGCGCATGCTGCGGACTCTGGATGACGCCCTGAGCCTGCGCGCAGTGCTGAAGCCTGGCCTGCGGCTCGCCATCGTAGGGGCGGGCTGGATCGGCGCCGAGCTCGCCACCGCGGCAGCGGCGAGGGGCTGCCTGGTCACCGTGGTGGAGGCCGGGCCGGCGCCGCTGGCAGCGGCGATCGGCGCCGAGGCCGGCGCGAAGACGTCACGCTGGTATGCGGCGGCAGGGGTGGACCTGCGGACCGGGGTGCACGTGGCCTCAGTGCAGCCCGGCGGGCTGGCCCTGGCCGGCGGCGAATGGCTGGCCGCCGACGAGATTGTGACGGCGATCGGGGTCAGGCCGCAGGTGAGCTGGCTGGCCGGCTCGGACGTAGCGCTGGACAACGGCGTAAGAACTGATGAACAGCTGCGCGCCTCGGTGCCGGGCGTCTTCGCCGCCGGCGACTGCGCCGCGTTCTGGTCGCTGCGGTACCGGCGGCTGCTGCGTTTCGAGCACTGGGACGTCGCGCTGCGCGCCCCCGAGGTGCTGGCGGCCAACCTGCTGGGCGGCAGCGAGAACTACGATCCGGTGCCGTATTTCTGGTCGGAGCAATTCGGCCGGATGGTGCAGTACGCCGGGTACCACGGCGGGGCGGACCAGCTGATCTGGCGGGGTGACACCGGCGGGGAGCGGTTCGCCGCATGCTGGCTGGCCGCAGGCAAGCTAGTGGCCCTGCTGACGGTCGCGCTGCCCAGGGACCTCCAGCAGGGCCGCCGCCTGATCGCCTCCGGGCAGCCGGTCGACGCTGCCGGGATCGCCGATCCGGCCGTGCCGGTGCGGGATGCCGTGCTCCGCTGACCGGGCCGCCTGATCCAGGGCCGTCGGGGCGCCCGATCCCGGTGCCGGCGCACGGGCAGCTGCCCTGGTGCGCCTGAATCCGATCTGATCGGCGTTGCCCGTGTTTGGACTGAGCACTGGTGTGGGAAGTTTGGAGATGTGGCGCAGATAGACCCCCTAGCCGACAGCATGATCGGCAATTGGCTCACCCTTCCCGAAGCTGCTGACCGGCTCGGCTTGTCCGTTAGCCGGGTCAGGCAACTGCTCCGCGACCGCAAGCTGCTCGCGGTGCGGCGCCCGGACGGCAGACTCTGCGTGCCCGCGGCACTCCTGGATGGCGATCAGGTCATCCGGGGCCTGCACGGCACGCTTACCTTGCTCTTCGACTGCGGGTTCGACGAAGCGGATGCGCTGCTCTGGCTGTTCACGGCCGACGAGTCGCTGCCGGGCACGCCGATCCAGGCAATCAGCGAGAATCGCCGCACCGAGGTGAACCGCAGGGCGCAGGCGCTCGCGTTCTGAGCGCCGCGGGCATGGCCGGCGACCCGCGGGCCAGGCTGGCCGCCGCCCGGTTGTACCTGTGCACCGACGCGCGGCAGCGGCAGGGAGACCTGGCAGACTTCCTCGACGCCGTTCTCGGGGCCGGGGTAGACGTCGTTCAGCTGCGGCAGAAGGGCCTTGAGGCCGCGCACGAGATGGCGTTCCTTGCGGCGTTCCGCCGGGCCTGCGACCGGCATGGCGCGCTGCTCGCCGTGAACGACCGGGCGGACATCGCCCGCGCGGTCGGTGCCGACGTGCTGCATGTCGGCCAGGACGACCTGCCGGTCGCGGTAGCGCGGCAGATCGTCGGGCCGGGGATGCTGCTCGGGCTGTCCGCGCACTCGGAGGATCAGGCAGCCGCGGCCGCCGCGGCGGCCGTCGACTACTTCTGCACCGGGCCGGTCTGGCCGACCCCTACCAAGCCGGGCCGCCCGGCCCCCGGGCTCGGCCTGGTCAGGTACGCGGCCGCGCTCGCCGCGCCGGTGCCCTGGTTCGCCATCGGCGGGATCAGCGCGGACAACATCGGCGAGGTGCTTGACGCGGGAGCACGCCGCGTCGTCGTGGTGCGGGCGATCACGGAGGCCGCCGATCCCGCGGCGGCGACCGCCGCGCTCGCCGCCAGGATCCGCGCGGCAAGCCAGTAACCGCGAGGCTGGCGGGGCGGCGGGCCGGGCTGCCAACGTGGTGAATCCGGTGTTTGACCACCTGTGATGGTGATCGCTCCCGGGATTCACCACGTTGGGCCGGAGGCACAGCCGGAGGCCGGCGGGGCGGCGGGGCTGAGGGCTGGGGCTGGCGGGGCGGTTGGGACTGGCGGTGGGTCAGTCGGGGCGGTCGGTGGCAGTTCTCGCCAGCTCGGCCAGGGCAGTCTTGGCCTCGTCGGTAAACGGCGCATCCGCCAGGGCGGTGAGCGCCTCGCGGACGCTGTCGCGGATCATCTGCTCGCATTCCGCCAGCGCGCCGGTCTCGGTGAGAACGCCGCGGACCTCGGCGGCGGCCGCCTCGTGGAGCCGCGGATCACCGAGATGGCGGCTCAGGACGCTGGCCTGCGCGGCATCTGCCCGGTCGCTGGCGATGGCCACCAGGACGGTCCGCTTCCCCTCGCGCAGATCGCCGGTGACCGGTTTCCCCGTCTCGGCCGGGTCGCCGAACACGCCGAGCACGTCGTCGCGGAGCTGGAACGCCACGCCGAGCGGGATCCCGTATGCGGTGCAGGCGGCAGCCACCAGATGCCCCGTTCTGGCCGTGCTGCCCGTTGCTCCGCTGGCAGGTCCGGCCGGTACCGGGGCCAGCGCCGCGCCCAGCAGCAGCGGCCGCTCGACGGTGTACTTCGCCGACTTATATCTGATGACCTTGAGCGCGCTGGCCACGGAGCCCGGGCCGGCGGCCTGCCCGAGCAGGTCCAGGTACTGCCCGGCGATCATCTCGGTGCGCATCGCGTCGAGCACGGGCTGACCGCGCCGCAGCGCCGCCGCGGGCAGCCCGCTGGCCCGCAGCAGCTCGCCGGCCCAGCCGAGCAGCAGATCGCCGAGCAGGATGGCCGCGCCGGTGCCGAACGAGTCAGCGGAGCCACGCCAGCCGCCGGCGGCATGATCCGCCGCGAACCTGCGATGCACGGCAGGCTGGCCCCGGCGGGTCTCGCTGCCGTCGATCAGGTCGTCGTGCACGAGCGCGCTCGCGTGCAGCAGCTCGAGCGCGGCCGCGGCGGTCAGGATGCGCCCGTCGTCAGGCGGGCCGGCGCCGCCCGCTGCGCGCCAGCCCCAGTAGCAGAACGCGGGCCGCAGCCGCTTGCCCCCGGCCAGCAGATCGCTGATCGCGTCGAGCCCGGGCACCAGGTCCTCGTCGATGCCGGCTAGCACCGCCCGCTGCCGGCCGAGGAAGCCGGCGAGCGCGCGTCCGACCTGTTCCCGTACCTGGTCTAGGGCCGCTGGGCTGCTCGTCACTCCCGCGAGGGTATCCGCGCGCGTCCGGTCTTCGGTTACTCGGCGTCGCCGCCCAGCGACTAACCTGGGACGATGCTGCAGCCCTGGCCGCATCGCGCGCCTGCCATTCGCGACCTGCTGGCGGCCGGCGACAGGTCCTTCTCGTTCGAGTTCATGCCGCCGAAGACGGCCGCGGAGGAGCAGAAGCTCTGGCTCGCGGTCCGTCAGCTTGAGCCGCTGCAGCCGACGTTCGTGTCCGTCACCTACGGGGCCGGCGGCTCGACCCGGGACCGGACGATCCGGGTGACCGGCCGGATCGCGGCGGAAACGACGCTCACCCCGGTCGGGCACTTCACCGCCGTCAACCACTCGGTCGCCGAGCTGCGGCACGTCATCGGCTCCTACGCGGCGGTGGGCGTGCGCAACGTGCTCGCACTCCGCGGTGACCCGCCCGGGGCGCCGGACGGGGAGTGGGTGCCGCATCCGGACGGGCTGCGCTACGCCGAGGAACTGGTCCGGCTGATCAAGGCATCCGGTGACTTCTGCGTCGGGGTGGCGGCATTCCCCGAGGGCCATCCCCGGCGGGTGAGCATGGAGTCCGACATCGCCAACTTCATCCGCAAGTGCCGGGCCGGAGCCGACTTCGCGATCACCCAGATGTTCTTCTACCCGGACGACTACCTGCGGATGCGCGACAGGGTCGCCGCGCTCGGCTGCGACGTGCCGATCATCGCCGGGATCATGCCGATCATCAGCGTGGCGGGGATCGAGCGGGCGGCGCTGCTGTCCGGTGCCAGGTTCCCGCCGGAGCTTGCGGAGCGGCTGCACTCCAGGGCCGGTGACAAGGCGGCGGTGCGGGAGATCGGCGTGGACTATGCGACCGGCATGTCCGAGCGGCTGATCGCCGAGGGCGCGCCCGGGCTGCATTTCTACACGCTCAACGGGTCACGGGCGACCCGCGAGATCTATCAGCGGCTCGGCCTCGGCGGGCCGGGCGCCCTGTCCCGCAGCGGCAGCGGCGCGCCCATGACCACGTAGGGCGGGCCGTTGCCGGGGAAGCTGAAGCCGGTCAGCAGGTCGGTGAATCCCAGGCTGCCGTAGAGCTGCCGGGCGGGCGACGCCGCGTCCAGCGTGGAGAGCACGGCCGTCCGGTACGGGCATCCCGCGGTGAGGCTGAGCAGCATGGCCCGGCCGATGCCCTGGTGCTGATATTCCGGGCGCACGTGCACCTCGGCGATCTCGAAGGCGTCGGCCAGCCAGGCGGCCGCGGCGCGGTCTCCGGCCGCAGCCGTGATGCCCGACCTGACCACGTCGTGCCACCACTGCCCGCCGGCACCGCGGAAGCCGTAGGCGAACGCAACGACCTGGCTATCCGGGCCGCTGCCATCTCCGCTGTCCTCTCCGCTAGCGGCTCCGCCCTCTGCGCTAGCGGCTCCGCCCTCTGCGCTGGCTCTGGCGCCGGCCTGGGCATCGCCCCTGGCCACGGTCACCGCCCGGAAGGCCGAGTAGCCCGCATGCCGTTCCATGATCGAGCGGCGTCCTTGCAGCTGCTGCGGCGGAGGGCGCATCGCGAGGCCGTAGACCGCGATCAGCGCATCGAGCCCGGCCAGGAACCCGGCCTGGCTCAGCACCCGCGGCGCGGCTCCGTTGCTCACGGCGGCAAGCGTATGCCACCCGGTACGGGCTGCGGGCAGCCGTTTTGTCGTACCCGCCTTGTAACTTCGAACGCAGGTACAAAGAGGTGGACGCAGACGCGAATTTGTGTTCGAATAAATCTGAGCGAAGCCGCCCGGCAGCCCTGCCCCTCCGAGGGCCAGGCCGGGAGGCCTGCCGGGCGGAGCGCCGGGAAGCGCCTCGCCCGGCCAGGCTCGAAGGCGATGGGAGGAACGGTCATGAACTCGGTCGCGCAGGTGCGCCCTGACAAGCCACGATGCAGGGTAGCGCCGTCGGCGCTGGCGATGCTCGCCGCTGCCAGGCAGGGACTGGCGGGCGCCGAGGACGAGCGTTCAGCTGGCGGCCGCTACGTTGCCGCGCATCTGGCGGCGCTCCGGGCGGCCGCGGCGGTCGTTGCCGCGAGGGCCGAGCCGGCCCCGTCGGCCCGGCGGAAGAGGCCCCGGAGCGTCTGGGAGCTCCTGCCGCGCGTGGAGCCCGCGCTGTCCGAATGGGCCGCGTTCTTCGCGGCCGGCGCAGGCAAGCGCGCCGCGGCGGAGGCGGGGCTGCCGCGCGCCGTCTCCCTGCGCGAGGCTGACGACCTGCTGCGCGACGCGGAGACGTTCCTTTCGCTAGCCGAGAGCGCCCTCGGGGTTCCCGGCCAGACGCCGCTGCCGCTCCGGACGGCTGGCTAGGCCAGCCGGAGCGGCAAGGGCGCTGCGGCAGCTCAGAAGGTGTCGATGGCTCCCCGGGCCTCAGCGTCCAGGATGCCCCAGCTGATCAGTTCCTCGGTCAGGTCTGCCGGTGACTTGTCGTAGATGACCGCAAGCGAGCGCAGATCCTCCTGGCGAATAGACAGCACCCTGCCGTTGTAGTCCCCGCGCTGGCTCTGGATCGTGGCGACGTACCTGGCAAGGGGGCCTGCCTTGTCCTTCGGCAGCTGGTTCATCCGCTCAAGATCGATCACGAGCTTGGGGGAGGGCGCGAGAAGGGCGGGCAGCACGTCGCCGGGCAGCAGCTCCGAGACGGGAACTCCGTAGAACTCGGCAAGTTCGGCAAGTTTCTGCACCGTGACCGAGCGGTCGCCGCGCTCGTAGGAGCCTACGACGACGGCCTTCCACCGGCCACGCGACTTCTCTTCGACTCCGTGCAGAGAGAGGCCCTGCTGGGTGCGGATGGCGCGCAGTCGCGCGCCCAGGGTTTTGGCGTACTCAGATGGCATTTCGTCGGCCCCCAGGCCAGCTTGTCTGATCGGTGAGATGGTTACGCTCAGTGACGGTAGGCCCGCGAGGGCGACAAGGTCAAGCCGAATGGCAAAAAGCGGTCGAACTTACCCCCGATGCCCCATCTCAATCGGCTGGTTCCTGTCATGCGCGCCAGCCCCGGGAAGTCCGGCCAGCCCTGGCCTGGCAGCGTTACGCGCAGGTCGCGGGGGGTCTTCCGCTGGTTATCAAGCCAGTCGGAAGAGTGACATGATGTGATATAAATCACGTAACTACCGCCAGGTACCCCAGCCTGGCATGGCTGGTCACGCACTTGCGGCCCGGCTGAGGGGGCCGGTCCGCAAAAGCCGGGGTTACCGTCCGCCGTAGCCGGCGGCGCCCGTCCGCCGGAGATCTGGCGTGCGCTGCGTGTCCGCCGATGTCGGCTCGGTCCTGACTGTTACGGTAGTGCGGTCAGACGTCCTTTAAGGCCCGTCCAGAGAGGCGGGAAAGGAGGTCCAAGAATCATGCACGCAGCTCATCAGGAAGACCGCGATCCCGGCTCAGGCGACGGCGCGCCCGGCAGCGCCCGCGCCGGGAGCTACCAGGCCGGGAGTCCCAGTGCCGGAAGCCGCGAGGCCAAGGGCTCCGGGGCGGAAGGATCCAGGGCGGCGGGCCGTACGGTCTTCGAGCCTGCCGAGATCGGGCGGGCGGTCACCAGGATCGCGCACGAGATTCTCGAGCGGACCAACGGCGCCGGCGATGTCGTCCTGCTCGGCATCCCGACCCGCGGCGTCCCGCTCGCGCACCGGCTTGCCGGGCGCATCGAGGAGGTCGAGGGCCATCCCGTCCCGGCAGGATCACTGGACATCACCATGTACCGGGACGACCTGCGGCTCCGGCCGGCCAGGGCGCTCGGCCACACCGCGGTGCCCGCGTCGGGCATCGACGGCAAGATCGTGGTACTGGTCGACGACGTGCTCTACTCGGGTCGCACCGTGCGGGCTGCGCTCGACGCTCTCGGCGACATCGGGCGTCCGCGCGCCGTGCAGCTTGCCGTTCTTGTCGACCGCGGGCACAGGGAGCTTCCGATCCGTCCTGACTACGTGGGCAAGAACCTGCCCACCTCCCAGCGCCAGATCATCCGGGTGCTGCTCACCGAGGTGGACGGCGAGGATGCAGTGCTGCTGAGTGACAGTTCCGGCGCGCCCGGCGGCGACAGGGCGGGCCGGTGAACCGTCACCTGATTTCCGCCGGAGACCTGACCAGGGCCGATGCCCTGCTCATTCTCGATACGGCCGATGAACTGGCCCAGACCGCCACCCGGCCGATCAAGAAGCTGCCCACCCTGCGCGGCCGGACGGTTGTCAATCTGTTCTTCGAGGACTCGACCCGGACGAGGATCTCCTTCGAGGCGGCCGCCAAGCGGCTGTCGGCCGACGTGATCAACTTCTCCGCCAAGGGGTCCAGCGTGGCGAAGGGGGAGAGCCTCAAGGACACCGCGCTGACGCTCGAGGCGATGGGCGCTGACGCGGTGGTGATCAGGCACGGCGCGTCAGGAGCCCCGCACCGGCTGGCCGGCTGGGTCAGGGGCAGCGTCGTCAACGCGGGCGACGGCAGCCACGAGCATCCCACTCAGGCGCTGCTTGACGCGTTCACCATGCGCCGCCGGCTCGGCAGGCTGGACGGGCTCCGGGTAACCATCGTGGGCGATATCCTGCACAGCCGCGTGGCCAGGTCAAACGTCCTGCTGCTGAGCACGCTGGGCGCCGAGGTGACGCTGGTCGGGCCGCCGACGCTCATCCCGGTGGCGGTCGGCGCATGGCCCTGCTCGGTCAGCTATGACCTCGACGCGGCGCTGCCCAAGAGCGACGTCGTGATGATGCTGCGGGTGCAGCAGGAGCGGATGAACGCGGCGTACTTCCCCAGCGTGCGGGAGTACAGCCGCCGCTATGGCCTGGACGGCACCCGGATGGCGATGCTTCCCGGGCATGCCGTGGTCATGCACCCGGGCCCGATGAATCGCGGTGTCGAAATCGCCGCCGACGTCGCGGATTCGGCTAGGTCGACGATTGTGGAACAGGTCGCCAACGGGGTCAGCGTGCGCATGGCGGTGCTGTACCTGCTGTTGGGCGGGTCGGAGGCGCGGTCATGACCGGAACGGGGAGCGGCAGGATAGACCCGGGGATCCCGCCCGGCCCGGGAACCTGGCTGATCAGGGGCGCGCGGCCGCTGGGCGGTGATCCGGCCGACATTCTCATCACGGACGGGCTGTTCGCCGAGTTCGGCACCGGCACCGGCACCGGGGGAGGCACGGGCTCTGGCGGAGGCACGGGCTCTGGCTCGGGGGGAGGCACGGGCTCCGGGACGAGCCTGCCCGCCGGGCGCGGGAACGTCATCGACGCGGACGGCCTGATCGCGCTGCCCGGCCTGGTAGACCTCCACGCGCATCTGCGGGAGCCGGGCAGGGAAGACGCGGAGACCGTCGCCAGCGGCACGGCGGCCGCGGCGCTGGGCGGGTTCACCGCGGTGCACGCGATGGCCAACACCGAGCCGGTAGCCGATACCGCCGGGGTGGTCGAGCAAATCTGGCGGCTTGGCAGGCAGGCCGGCCGGTGTGACGTGCAGCCGGTCGGCGCGGTCACTGCCGGGCTCGCCGGGAGCCGGCTGGCCGAGCTCGGCGCGATGGCAGACTCGGCGGCCCGCGTCAGGGTGTTCTCCGACGACGGGCGGTGCGTGTCCGACGCCGTCCTGATGCGCCGGGCGCTGGAGTACGTCAAGGCGTTCGGCGGGGTCATCGCCCAGCACGCGCAGGAACCCCGGCTTACCGAGGGCGCGCAGATGAACGAGGGCGAGGTATCCGGCATCCTCGGCCTCACCGGCTGGCCGGCCGTGGCCGAGGAGGCGGTGATCGCCCGCGACTGCCTGCTCGCGGCGCACGTCGGGTCGGCGCTGCATGTCTGCCACGTCTCCACGGCCGGCTCCGTGGAGATCATCCGCTGGGCGAAGTCGAAGGGATGGCAGGTCACGGCCGAGGTAACGCCGCACCATCTGCTGCTCACCGACGAGCTTGCCGCCGGCTACGACCCGGTGTTCAAGGTCAATCCGCCGCTGCGCACCGCCGCTGACGTCGCGGCCCTGCGGGCGGGCCTCGCGGACGGCACGATCGACTGCGTGGCCACCGATCACGCGCCGCACGCGGTGGAGGACAAGGAAACCGAGTGGGGGGCGGCGGCGTTCGGCATGACCGGGCTCGAGACGGCGCTGCGGGTGGTGCACGAGGCCATGGTCGGCACCGGCCTGCTCGACTGGGCAGCCGTCGCCGACCGGATGTCGGCCCGCCCGGCGGCGATCGGCCGGCTGCCCGCGCACGGGCGCCGGCTCGCAGCCGGCTCCCCGGCGAACCTGGTCCTGTACGACCCGGCGGGCCGGGAGGTAGTGGACCCGGCGGCGCATGCGTCCAAGGGGCGCAACAGCCCGTTCGCCGGGATGGCGCTGCCCGGCCGCGTGGTGGCCACGTTCCTGCGCGGCAGCCCGACGGTGCTCGACGGGAAGCTGGCGCGATGACACCCACAGCCATCCGGCCGGCGATGCTGATTCTCGAGGACGGCCTGACCTTCCGCGGCACGGCCTACGGCGCCGCCGGGGAGACCTTCGGCGAGATGGTCTTCAACACCGGTATGACCGGCTACCAGGAGACGCTGACCGATCCCTCCTATTGCCGGCAGATCGTGGCGATGACCGCGCCGCACATCGGCAATACCGGCGTCAATGACGAGGATCCCGAGTCCGGGCGGATCTGGGTCAGCGGCTACGTGATCAGGGAGCCTGCCAGGATCGCGTCGAGCTGGCGGTCGGTGCGGACCCTGGAGGAGGAACTCCGCGCCCGCGGCGTGACCGGGATCGCGATCACCGGCACCCGGGCACTTACCCGGCACCTGCGGGAACGCGGCGCGATGCGGGCTGCCATCAGCACCCAGGAGCCCAATGCGGCTCAGCTGCTTGAGCGCGTCCTGGCGAGCCCGCCGATGGCCGGCGCGGACCTCGCCCGCGAGGTCTCGACGCCGCATGCCTACATCATCAACCCGCCCCCCGGCACGGCGACCAGGCTCGTAGTGGCAGCCGTCGACCTCGGCATCAAGGCCGCCACCCCCCGGCACCTGGCGCGGCTCGGCTGCCGGGTGCACGTGCTGCCGGCCACGAGCACGGCCGCGGAGATCCTGGCCATCAGCCCGGACGGGGCGTTCTTCTCGAACGGGCCCGGCGATCCGGCGGCGGCCGGCTACGCCGTCGAGGCAATGCGCGGCGTGCTGGAGGCCGGCCTTCCCGTCTTCGGCATCTGCCTGGGCAGCCAGGTCCTCGGCCGGGCACTCGGGCTTGGCACCTACAAGCTGCGATTCGGCCACCGGGGCGTGAACCAGCCGGTCAAGGACCTGCGGACCGGGCGGGTGCAGATCACCAGCCACAACCACGGGTTCGCGGTGGCGATGCCCGGGCAGCCGCCGGAGCCCGCGGCGGCGGCGGCCGGGGATGCTGGCGCCGGGCGGGACGGCCCGGCGGCCGGCCGGGGCCCGGCCGGCGGCAGGAGCCTGCCGGGGCTGCCTGGCGGCTTCGCCGAGCCTGCGCCGTTCGAGACTGCGTACGGCCCGGCGGTGATCAGCCATGTCAACCTCAACGACGGCGTCGTCGAGGGACTGCGCCTGCTCAGCGCGCCCGCCTTCAGCGCCCAGTACCACCCGGAGGCGGCGCCGGGCCCGCACGACGCGGCCGGCCTGTTCGGCGAGTTCTGCGATCTGATGGAGCGTGCCCGGTGACGGCGCGTGGTCCCCGGGTCCCGATGGCAACCGGGAGGCTGCATCATGCCGCGTCGCGCTGACCTGAACTCGGTCCTCGTCATCGGGTCCGGCCCGATCATCATCGGCCAGGCCTGCGAATTCGACTACTCCGGCACCCAGGCATGCCGGGTGCTGCGGGAGGAGGGCCTGCGGGTCAGCCTGGTCAACTCCAACCCGGCGACGATCATGACGGATCCCGAGTTCGCCGACGCCACCTACGTCGAGCCGATCACGCTGGACGTGCTGGAGAAGGTGATCGACAGGGAGCGCCCCGACGCCATCCTGCCCACGCTCGGCGGCCAGACCGCGCTGAACGCAGCCGTCGAGCTGCATGACGCGGGGGTCCTGGCCCGCTACCAGGTGGAGCTGATCGGCGCCGACATCGAGACGATCAGGGCAGGCGAGGACAGGAAGCGGTTCAAGGAACTCGTCATCGGCCTCGGCGCGGCAGTCCCGGACAGCCGCATCTGCCACGACCTGGAGGAATGCGAGCAGGCGGCCGCCGAGCTCGGCTATCCGGTCGTGCTCAGGCCGTCGTTCACGCTCGGCGGGTCCGGCTCCGGCATCGCCCGCGGCGAGCACGACCTGCGGCGGATGGCCGGCGCCGGGCTGGACGCCAGCCCGGTCTCGGAGGTGCTGCTGGAGGAGTCGATCATCGGCTGGAAGGAGTTCGAGCTCGAGCTGATGCGCGACCGGGCCGACAACGTGGTGGTGGTCTGCTCGATCGAGAACATCGACCCGATGGGAGTGCACACCGGCGACTCGGTGACGGTGGCGCCGGCCATGACGCTGACCGACCGCGAGTACCAGCAGATGCGCGACACGGCGATCGACGTGCTGCGGGCGGTCGGGGTGGACACCGGCGGCTGCAACATCCAGTTCGCCGTGCACCCCAGCACCGGCCGGCTCGTGGTCATCGAGATGAACCCGCGGGTGTCCCGGTCGTCCGCGCTGGCCTCGAAGGCAACCGGCTTCCCGATCGCCAAGATCGCCGCGAGGCTCGCGATCGGCTACACGCTGGACGAGATACGCAACGACATCACCGGCCAGACGCCGGCCAGCTTCGAGCCCGCGCTCGACTACGTGGTGGTCAAGGTGCCGAGGTTCGCCTTCGAGAAGTTCCCCGGCGCGGACCCGGTGCTGACCACGCACATGAAGTCGGTCGGCGAGGCGATGGCCATCGGCCGCAGCTTCCCCGAGGCGCTGCAGAAGGCGCTGCGCTCGCTGGAGCAGCCGGGAGCGCCGTTCAGCTGGCAGCACCCGCCGGCGGCCAGGGCCGACCTGCTCGCCCGCTGCGCGCTGCCGCACGACGGCCGGCTGACGACGGTGCACCAGGCGATCAGGGCGGGCGCCAGCGTGGCCGAGCTCGTCGCGGCGACGGGCATCGATCCCTGGTTCATCGACCAGATCAAGGGCATTGAAGAACGGGCAGAACGGATGACCCGCCGCCAGTCGCCAGGGCTCACGGCTGCCCATCTGCGGGCCGCCAAGGCCGCCGGGTTTGCCGACGCGCAGATCGCCCAGATCCGCGGCACCACCGAGGACGCGATCCGCCGGTTCCGGCACGAGCTGGGGATCCGGCCGGTCTACCACATGGTGGACACCTGCGCGGCTGAGTTCGCCGCGAGCACCCCGTACCTCTACTCGACCTACGACGAGGAGACCGAGGTCCCGTCCGGGGACCGGCCGAAAGTGATCATCCTCGGCAGCGGGCCGAACCGGATCGGCCAGGGCATCGAGTTCGACTATGCCTGCGTGCACGCCTCCTTCGCGCTGTCGGCGGCCGGCTACGAGACGGTGATGGTCAACTGCAACCCGGAAACCGTATCAACGGACTACGACACTTCCGGGCGGCTCTATTTCGAGCCGCTGACGCTGGAGGACGTCCTGGAGGTCGTGCACGCCGAGCAGGCCAGCGGGCCGGTCGCCGGCGTCATCGTCCAGCTCGGCGGGCAGACCCCGCTCGGCCTGGCCAGGGCGCTCGCCGCGGCCGGGGTGCGAATCGTCGGCACCCCGCCGGAGGCCATCCACCTGGCCGAGGACCGGGGCGAGTTCGGCGCGGTGCTGGCGGCGGCCGGGCTGCCCGCGCCCCGGCACGGGACCGCCAGGTCGTACCAGGAGGCCAGGGCCATCGCCGACGAGATCGGCTACCCGGTCCTGGTGCGGCCCTCGTACGTGCTCGGCGGGCGCGGCATGGAGATCGTCTACGACGACGAGACGCTGGAAGCCTACGTGCGGCGGGCCGCCCAGGCAGGCCCCGAGCATCCGGTGCTGATCGACCGGTTCCTCGATGACGCCATCGAGATCGACGTGGACGCGCTGTACGACGGCACGGAGCTGTACCTGGGCGGCGTGATGGAGCACATCGAGGAGGCCGGGATCCACTCCGGCGACTCGGCGTGCGCGCTGCCGCCGATCACGCTCGGCCATGAGTACATCAACCTGATCCGCGAGTCCACCACGGCGATCGCCCGCGGCGTCGGCGTGCTGGGCCTGCTGAACGTGCAGTACGCGCTGGCGGCCGGGGTGCTGTACGTGCTGGAGGCCAACCCCCGGGCATCGCGCACGGTGCCGTTCGTGTCCAAGGCGACCGCGGTGCCGCTGGCCAAGGCGGCGGCCAGGATCATGCTCGGCGCGACCGTGGCCGGGCTGCGGGCCGAGGGCATGCTGCCCGCGTCGGGCGACGGCGGCACGCTGCCGCTCGACGCGCCGATCGCGGTCAAGGAGGCGGTGCTCCCGTTCGGGCGGTTCCGGGACGCCGAGGGCAGGGGAGTGGACACCGTCCTCGGCCCGGAGATGCGGTCGACCGGCGAGGTCATGGGCATCGACGAGGTGTTCGGCACCGCGTACGCCAAGTCCCAGGCTGCCGCGTACGGATCGCTGCCGGTCAAGGGCAGGGCCTTCGTGTCGGTGGCGAACAAGGACAAGCGGTCCATGGTGTTCCCGGTGAAGCGCCTCGCTGACCTGGGCTTCGAGATCTGGGCGACTAGGGGAACCGGGGAGATTCTGCGCCGCAACGGCGTCCGTGCCACGATCGTGCGCAAGCACGGCGACGGTCGCGGGCCCGACGGCGAGCCGACCATCGTGGAGCGGATCATGGCCGGCCAGGTTGACCTGATCGTCAACACGCCGTTCGGCAGCCCCGGCCAGTCAGGGCCGCGGCTGGACGGCTATGAGATCCGCACCGCCGCGGTCCGCCGCGGCATCCCCTGCGTCACTACCGTGCAGGGGCTGGCGGCCGCCGTGCAGGGCATCGAGGCGATTACCCGGGGAGAGGTGGGAGTGCGGTCCCTGCAGGAGCACGCGGCGCGATTGCGGCGCGGCCCGGCCGCGTCCGGGGGTGCTGGCGGATGAGGGCGCAGGACGCCGACGGCGACGCGGGACCGGTGCAGGTGCGGGGCACCGTGCTGACCGTCCGGCGGGTCGATGCCTATCACGCCATGACCGTCGTGGCGCCCGGCATCGCGGCGCGCTTCCGGCCCGGGCAGTTCGTCGCCGTCGCCGTCGGCGGCCCGGACAGCGCGATGCTGCTCCGCCGCGCTTTCTCGATTCATGACGTCAGGCCGGACCACGGCGGCACGGTGGAGTTCGTGTTCTCCGCCAGCGGCCCGGGCACGCGCTGGCTGGCCGGGCTGCGGTCCAGGGACGTGCTCGATGTCGCCGGACCGCTCGGGCGGCCGTTTCCCGTTCCGCGCGACCCGGTCAGCTGCCTGCTGGTCGGCGGCGGCTACGGCAGCGCGCCGCTGTTCGCGCTCGCGGGCAAGCTGCGCGACCGCGGCTGCAAGGTTGATTTCCTGCTGGGCGCGGCGAGCGGCGACCGCGTCTTCGGTGCGCTGACCGCGCGCCGGACCGGCCGCACGGCCACGATCACCACCGAGGACGGGTCGCTGGGTGCCCGCGGCGTCGTCACCGACATGCTCGGCCAGGTGATCCACGAGGCGAGGACCGACGTGATCTACGCCTGCGGGCCGATGCCCATGCTGCGGCAGGTGACCCTGCTTGCCCGCCGCTACGACCTGCCGGTGCAGGTCGCGGTGGAGGAGGCGATGGCGTGCGGGATCGGGGTCTGCATGACCTGCGTGCTGCCGGTGGTCGGCACCGATGGCATGACCCGGATGGTGCGCTCCTGCGTTGACGGCCCGGTGTTCCGCGGTGAGCAGATCCGCTGGGACGACGTGGGCACCATCCCCTTCGATGCGGTCGGCGCGCCCGGCTGGGAGCCGAGGTCAGGCCGCCTGCCGCGCGGCGGCCAGGCAGCCGCCGGCGGCCGGGCGGGAGCAACCGGACCCGGGCACGGGGCACGCGAATCCGGCGGGTCCGGGCAGCAGGCGCGGCCCGGCTCGCCGGGAAGGCCGGGTCATGGGCACTGACATGCGCACCAGGCTCGGCCACGTCGAGCTGCCCAACCCGATTCTCACCGCGTCCGGCTGCGCGGGCGCGGGCCGTGAGCTGGCGCAGTTCATCGACGTGTCCAAGATCGGCGCCGTCGTGACCAAGTCGGTGATGCTCGCGCCCCGCGCCGGGCGGCCGACGCCGCGGATGGCGGAGACGCCGAGCGGCATGCTCAACTCGATCGGCCTGCAGGGTCCTGGCATCGACGCGTTCCTGCAGCGGGACCTGCCGTGGCTGCTGTCGCGCGGCGCGCGCGCGGTGGTATCCATCGCGGGCGGCACCGTGGAGGAGTTCGCCGAGCTGGCTTCCCGGCTCTCCGACGCGGCCGGGGTCACCGCGATCGAGGTCAACATCTCCTGCCCGAATGTCGAGCACCGGGGGCAGGTGTTCGCCTGCGACCCGGTGGCCGCCGCCGCGGTGATCGAGGCGGTACGGGGCCGCGCGCGCTACGACATCCCGGTGTTCGCCAAGCTCTCGCCTGACGTCACCGACATCGTGGCAGTTGCCCGGGCCTGCGTGGCGGCGGGCGCGGATGGGCTCTCGATGATCAATACGCTGCTGGGCATGGCCATCGACTGCGACACGATGCGCCCGGTGCTGGCCGGCGTCGCGGGCGGGCTGTCCGGCCCGGCGATCCGGCCGGTCGCGGTGCGGTGCGTGTGGCAGGTGCGCGAGGCGCTGCCCGATGTGCCGATCATCGGGATGGGCGGGGTGCGGACGGGAAAGGACGCGCTCGAGCTGATCCTGGCCGGGGCCGGCCTGGTCGCGGTCGGCACGACGATCTTCCACGACCCGTCCGCGTGCGAGCGCATCCTGCGCGAGCTCGACGAGGAACTCGCGCGGCGCGGGATCGACCGGCTGTCCGACGTCGTCGGGCTGGCGCACGAGCCGCGGACAGCAACCGGGCGCAGGCTCGCCAGGAACGTGCCCTGACCGCCGGGAGCATGCCCGGGTGCGGGTGCGTGCCTGCTGCGCGTCACAGTGCGCCTGCGGCGCGCTACGGCCCCGCGTCGGGCGCATGGCGGGGCGGGGAACGAACGAGACGGGAACGAATTAAGGGAAGGAGCATGCGGTGAGCTATCGCGCACCTGTTGCCGTCGCGCTCGACGCGCCTGATCTGGAGACGGCAGCGCGCTGGGCGGACCTGGTCACGCCCTACGTCAGCACGGTCAAGATCGGGCTCGAGCTCTACCTGCGCTACGGGCCGGAAGCGGTCACCTCGATCCGGGGGGCCAGCGGCGTCCAGGTATTCCTCGACCTGAAGCTGCATGACATCCCGGCGACGGTAGCTGGCGCGGCCCGTGCGGTGGCACGGCTGCGGCCGGGGATACTCACCGTGCACGCGGCCGCCGGGCCCGCGGCTATCCGCGCCGCCGTGCAAGCAGCACCGGATACTCAGATCGCCGCCGTGACGGTGCTCACCTCGCTCGGCGACGACGATCTGGCCGCCATCGGGATGGCCGGCCCGACCCGAGATGCCGTGCGCCGGCTCGCGGTCCTGTCGGTCGCGGCCGGGGCCACGGGGCTGGTCTGCTCGCCGCGCGAGGTGGCCGTCCTCAGGGCCGAGGTCGGGCCGGACATCACCCTCATCACGCCGGGGATCCGCGCGGCCGGGTCGGACGCTCAGGATCAGGCGAGAGTTTCCACGCCGGAGGAGGCGCTGGGCGCCGGTGCCGACCTCCTGGTCATCGGCCGGCCCATTACCGGCGCGCCGGACCCGGGGGCGGCAGCGGCGGCGGTCGGGACGTCGCTAAGGCGGCTGCTGGCAGCCTCAGGCTGAGTTCCGGCCGGTTTACCATGGCCCGATCTATCCGTCGGGCACCCTGACGCGAGGGACATATGGTACAGCATATGGCTACTTTTAGTAGCGGAGTATATACGCAGAGTAGTATCGGATAAATTGTGGCACGACAAACGGGGGTTTGCATTGCCGTGACGGTCTGAACTCGCTAGTTTCCCCTCGCGGAGCGACTTTTTCGATACGAAACCCGAGGTGACCACGCGTGGCTCTTCCCCCACTCACCCCCGAGCAGCGGGCCGCGGCCCTGGAAAAGGCTGCCAAGGCACGCAAGGAGCGTGCCGAGGTCAAGAACCGGCTCAAGCACGGTTCGACGACCCTGCCCCAGGTCCTCAAAGAGGGCCAGACCGATGACATAGTCGGCAAGATGAAAGTGTCGGCATTGCTCGAGTCCATGCCGGGCGTCGGCAAGGTACGCGCCAGGCAGATCATGGAGCGGCTCGGTATCGCGGAGTCGCGGCGCGTCCGCGGCCTCGGCGCCAACCAGCGGACTGCTCTCCAGAACGAGTTCGGCGGTGATATCTGACCGACGCTGGGGAGCCTAGGGGCGGGGGCGAGGGGCGGAGGTCCATGGCCGGTCCGTCGGCCGACCGCGCGCGCGGCCAGGCCCTGGCCCCTGTCCCTGCACGGCTCACCGTGCTCTCCGGGCCCTCCGGCGTCGGCAAGAGCACGGTCATACGCTGCCTGCGGCGGGCGTCCCCGCAGATCTGGCTCTCGGTTTCCGTCACCACGCGGGCGCCGCGGCCAGGCGAGGCTGACGGCCGCGAGTACTGCTTCGTGAGCGAGCGCGAGTTCGACGCGATGACCGAAAGCGGCGAGCTGCTCGAATGGGCGCACTTCGCGGGGCACCGGTACGGCACGCCGCGGGCCCCTGTCGAGGAACGGCTGGCGGCCGGCCTGCCGGTGCTGCTCGAGATCGACCTGGCGGGCGCGAGGCAGGTGCGCCGCGCCGTTCCTGGCGCCCTGCTGGTGTTCCTGGCGCCCCCCTCCTGGGCGGAGCTCGTCCGCCGGCTGACCGGCCGGGATACCGAATCCGCTGAGCTCATCCGCCAGCGGCTGGAGGCAGCTCAGGTGGAGCTCGCCGCTGGCAGCGAGTTTGATGTCACGATCGTCAACACATCGGTCGAGGACGTCTGCCACCAGCTGGTAGAGTTGACCGAGGCCCCATCGGGCCAGTGACGCGGTTCTTGCCGCGCTCCCGAAACTGGAAGGCACAACGTGGCTGGCACTTCCGTCCCGGAAGGCATCATCAACCCGCCCATCGACGACCTACTTGATGTCGTGGACAGCAAGTACGGCCTCGTCATCATGGCGTCGAAGCGGGCACGTCAGATCAATGCTTACTACGCCCAGCTGAGCGAGGGCCTGCTGGAGTACGTGGGGCCGCTGGTCGAGACGCGCGTTCAGGAGAAGCCGCTCTCGATCGCGCTCCGCGAGATCAGCGAGCGGCTGCTGACCGTGGGCGCGGTGGAGTCCTGACCGGCTGACTCCCGGCCGGGCAACCGCCAGTGCGCATTGTCCTCGGGGTCGGCGCGGGAATCGCCGCCTACAAGTCATGCGAGCTGCTCCGGCTACTCACCGAGTCCGGCCATGACGTCCGGGTGGTGCCCACCCCTGACGCGCTCCGGTTCGTCGGCGAGGCAACCTGGGCCGCGCTGTCCGGCCATCCCGTTACCGCCACCGCGTGGGACGAGGTACACGACGTTCCGCATGTCCGGTTGGGCCAGACGGCTGACCTGGTCCTGGTGGCACCGGCGACCGCGGACCTGCTAGCCCGCGCCGCGGCGGGGATGTCCGGCGACCTGCTGACCGCTGTGCTGCTGACCGCGCGCTGCCCGGCTGTTTTCGCGCCCGCCATGCACACCGAGATGTGGGAGCATCCGGCGACCCAGGCGAACGCGGCCACGCTGCGCGAGCGCGGCGCCGTGGTTCTTGAGCCCGCGGCGGGCAGGCTCACCGGCAAGGACACCGGGCCTGGCCGGCTGCCGGAGCCCGCTGAGCTGATGCGCATCGCGGAACGGGTGCTGGCCCGCGGTGCCGCCGGGCTCGCGCCGGATCTCGCCGGGCGCGTGGTCGTGGTGTCGGCAGGCGGTACCAGGGAGGAACTCGATCCGGTCCGGTTCCTCGGCAACTGGTCATCGGGGCGGCAGGGCTACGCGCTGGCCGCGGCGGCCGCGGCCCGCGGCGCCAGGGTCACGCTGGTGGCAGCCAACGTAACCCTCGCCGACCCGGCCGGGGTGCGCGTCCTGCCGGTGACATCCGCTGCCCAGCTGCGTGACGCGGTGACGGAGGCCGCGCGGGAGGCTGACGCCCTGGTCATGGCTGCGGCGGTCGCCGATTACCGGCCCGAGACCAGGAGCGAGACGAAAATCAAGAAGACTCCCGCGGCACCTGAGCCGATCCGCCTCTTGCAGAATCCCGACATCCTCCGCGAGCTATCAGCCCACCGGCTGCGGGCGGGCCAGGTCATCGTCGGCTTCGGCGCTGAGACTCAGGACCTGCTCGGCAACGGCCGCGCGAAACTCGCCGCAAAGGGGTGCGATCTGCTTGTCGTCAATAAGGTGGGGCCGGGAATCGGATTCGGCGCGAGCAACAACGAGGCCGTGATCCTTGCCGCTGACGGGACGCAGACCCAGGTCCCTCTCGGTTCCAAGGAGGCACTTGCCGACGTGATCTGGGATCTTGTCGCGACGAGACTCGCTGGCTGACGGCCCGGCGCCGCTATCCCGGCTAGACTTCGGCGAGTCTCAGGCCCACTGAAGAGTCTCAGCCCCCCACTGAAAAGGGAGTCAGGTGACCGGTCGTCTATTTACCTCCGAGTCTGTGACGGAAGGCCATCCGGACAAAATGGCCGACCAGATCAGCGACGCCATTCTTGATGGCATGCTCAAAGGCGACCCGCGCAGCCGCGTCGCCGTGGAGACGATGATCACTACCGGGCAGGTCCACGTCGCAGGAGAGGTGACAACCTCGACCTATGTGGACATCCCGGGAATCATCAGGGAGAAGATCCTCGACATCGGGTACGACTCGTCCGCGAAGGGATTCGACGGGGCCTCCTGCGGGGTTTCCGTGTCCATCGGCTCTCAGTCTCCCGACATCGCCCGCGGCATCAGCGATGCGTTCGAGCACCGGGAGGGCGAGGGCGCGGACGAGCTTGACCGCCAGGGCGCCGGTGACCAGGGAATGATGTTCGGCTACGCCTGCCGGGAGACCCCCGAGTTCATGCCGCTCCCGATCATGCTCGCGCACCGGCTCTCCCGTCAGCTGTCGCAGGCCCGCCGCAGCGGCGCGGTGCCGTACATCCGCCCGGACGGCAAGACCCAGGTGACCATCGAGTACTCCGGGATCAGGCCGGTGCGGCTGGACACCGTCGTGATCTCCACCCAGCATGCCCCGTCCATCGACCTGGACAAGCTGCTGGCTCCCGACGTACGCGACCACGTGGTGCAGCCGGTCGTGGCCGGGCTCGACCTCGACACCGCCCACTACCGGCTGCTGGTCAACCCCACCGGGCGGTTCGAGGTCGGCGGCCCGATGGGCGACGCGGGCCTGACCGGCCGCAAGATCATCATTGACACGTACGGCGGGATGGCCAGGCACGGGGGAGGGGCATTCTCCGGCAAGGATCCCTCCAAGGTGGACCGCAGCGCCGCCTACGCCATGCGGTGGGTGGCCAAGAACGTCGTCGCGGCAGGCCTGGCCGAGCGATGCGAGACGCAGGTCGCCTACGCGATCGGCAAGGCGAAGCCGGTCGGCGTCTTCGTCGAGTGCTTCGGCACCGAGCGGGTGGCGGTGGAGCGCATCCAGGACGCGGTGCTCAAGGTTTTCGATCTCCGCCCGGCGGCGATCATCAGGGACCTGGACCTGCTCCGCCCGATCTACTCGCAGACAGCCGCCTACGGCCATTTCGGCCGGGAGGAGCCGGACTTCACCTGGGAACGGACCGACCGGACGGAAGCCCTCAAGTCGGCTGCCGGCCTCTGACCGGCCGCCAGGGGCTCAGCCTGAAGGTAGTGAATCCGGCTGCTAACTTGACGTCCCATGGTTGATGCGCGAAGGGTGCTGGTCACCGGCGGAGCAGGGTTCGTGGGCGCCACTCTGGTCCGGCGGCTTGTCGACAGCGGGCACTCGGTCCGGGTATTCGATAACTATTCGACGGGGGACCCCGGCCAGCTCGCCGGGGTCGACGCTGAGCTGGTCGAGGGGGACATCCGGGATGTCGCGGCGCTCGATGCCGCACTCACCGGGATACAGGGCGTCGTCCACCTCGCGGCCGCCGGATCGGTGGTCATGTCCGTCGAGGACCCGGTGCCGAACTTCGACGTCAACGTCGTCGGCACCTTCCGCGTCCTCGACGCCGCCCGGCGGGCCGGCGTGGAGCGGATCGTCCAGGCCTCGACCGGAGGCGCGCTGATCGGCAACGCCGCGCCGCCGGTCAGCGAGAGTTCCCTGCCGAGGCCCATCTCGCCCTACGGGGCCAGCAAGCTCGCTGGCGAGGGCTACGCGTGCGCGTTCGCCCACGCCTACGGCCTGTCCACGGTGGCGCTCCGGTTCGCGAATGTCTACGGCCCGTGGAGTGCCCGCAAGCGCGGCGCGATGACCATGTTCTTCCGGGCGATCCACGCTGGCGAGCCGATCGTGATCTACGGAGATGGTGCTGCATCGCGGGACTACACGCATGTCGACGACATCTCCAGCGCGCTGCAGCTCGGCCTGACCAGCGACGTGCCGGGCGGGACCGTGCTGCACATCGCATCCGGCGTGGAGACGACGGTGCGCTGTCTGGCCGACCTGTGCCGCGTCGCGGCCGGCAAGCCGGATCATCCAGTGGAGTACCGGCCCAAGCGTCCCGGCGAGGTGGAGCGGAACTTTGCTTCTTATGAGCTGGCCCAGAAAGTGCTCGGGTACGCGCCCAGCATCAGTCGCGAGGCCGGCATCCCCAAGACCTGGCGGTGGTTCCAGGATTCGGTGTTCCGTCCCTGACCGGATGACCCGGCCCACGGAACCTTGCAAGGTGGTCGAAAGCCGGATTCACCATGTTTCGTGCCGGGGATGGCGGCGCTGCTTCCAGCGAGAAGGCTGACTCCCGAGCGGAGCCCGGCGCAGCCTCGGGTTGCCCTGGCTGCCGGACCTCTCTGGTAGGACAGAACCGTGGCAAGTCCAGCGCGACGGGGCGCAAGCACGCGGCCGCGGCAGGGCCGCCCCGTCCCGGCCGCAGCTGTCAGCCTGCCGGTCGCGCGGGTGGCCGTCGACGTTCCGCTGGCGCATCTCGACCGGCCCTTCGACTACCTGGTTCCTGAGCGGCTGACGCTGGACGCCGTACCTGGCTGCCGGGTCCGGGTGCGGTTCGCCGGGCGGCTGGTCGGCGGTTATCTGCTGGGGCGGGCAGATGCCAGCGATCATCAGGGCGGCCTTGCCTTCCTGGAGCGGGTGGTGTCGCCCGAGCCCGTGCTCACCGCCGAGATCGCGGGCCTTGCCCGGGCGGTCGCGGACCGCTACGGGGGCACGCTGGCCGACGTGCTGCGGCTGGCGATCCCGCCCCGCCATGCCAGGGCGGAATCCGCTCGGCGGGAGCAGCGCGAGACGGTGCCGGATGCTCTCGCGCCGGATGCTCTCGCGCCGGATGCTCTCGCGCCGGATGTCCTCGCGCCGGATGTCCTCGCGCCGGATGTCCTCGCGCCGGCCCCGCGGCCCGCGGTCCCGGACCCGGGCTCGTGGGCTCGCTATCCGGCGGGCAGGTCTTTCCTCGCGGCGCTGGCCGACGGCCGGTCGCCGCGCGCCGTCTGGTCTGCCCTGCCCGGTCCTGACTGGCCAGCGGAGATCGCGCGGGCGGCGGCGACCGCGGCGGCGGCCGGCCGTGGCGTGCTCATCGTCGTTCCTGACGGCCGGGACCTCGACAGCGTTGACGCGGCGCTCGCGGCACTGCTCGGCGCCGGGTCGCATGTCTGCCTGTCCGCCGGCCTCGGGCCGGCTGAGCGGTACCGGCGCTGGCTCACCGTGCTGCGTGCCGGAACGCTCATCGTGGCGGGCACCCGGTCAGCGATGTTCGCGCCGGTCACGAACCTTGGCCTAGTGGTGCTGTGGGACGACGGCGACGACCTGCATGCCGAGCCCCGTGCCCCCTATCCGCATGCCAGGGAGGTTCTCGCCCTCCGGGCGCACCGGCGCGGCGCGGCCGCGCTGATCGGCGGCTTCGCGCGGACGGTGGAGGCCACCCAGCTGGTGGCTGGCGGCTGGGCACGCGCCCTGGCCGGCGACCGGGCCGCGGTCCGCCGCAGTGCTCCGCTGGTCACCGCGGCCGGGGACGACGCGGAGCAGGCCCGGGATCAGGCAGCACGCTCGGCCCGGATGCCGGGCCTCGCGCTGCGCATCGCCCGGGATGCCCTTGCCAGCGGACCGGTGCTCTTCCAGGTGCCGCGGCGCGGCTATGTGGTCGCTGTCGCCTGCGAGCGGTGCCATGCGCGGGCCCAGTGCGCCGCTTGCGGCGGCCCGCTGGCCCTGCCGGGGCCGCAGGCGGCCGCGTTCTGCCGCTGGTGCGCCGCGCCTGCCGTCGGCCGCCGGTGCCCCCGGTGCGGGCACTCAGGGCTCCGCGCCCTGGTGACCGGGGCCGGCCGCACTGCGGAGGAACTCGGCCGCGCCTTCCCGTCCGTGCCGGTGCGGACCTCCGGCCGGGCCGAGGTGATCACCGAGGTGCCGGCCTCGCCGGCGGTTGTCGTCGCGACGCCGGGCGCCGAGCCGCTAGCCGACGGAGGTTATGCGGCTGCCGTGCTGCTCGACGGCTGGATGCTGCTCGGGCGGGCCAGCCTGCGCGCCTCCGAGGAAGCGCTGCGCCGCTGGATGAACGCGGCGGCACTGGTCAGGCCGGGGCCTGCAGGCGGCACGGTGGTCGTGATCGCCGACTCCGGGCTCCCGGCCGTGCAGGCGCTGGTCCGCTGGGACCCGGTAACGCATGCGGAGCGGGAGCTGGCCGAGCGGACGGCACTCCGGTTCCCGCCCGCCGTCCGGATGGCGTCGCTGACCGGGCCCGCGTCAGCTGTGCGGGAGGTGCTCGCCGCCGTCACGCTGCCGGAAAACGCCGACGTGCTCGGGCCGGTACCTACCGAGGACGATCCCGGCCCGGCCAGCGCTGCCGCGAGCGAGGAACAGGTCAGGGCGCTGATCCGGGTACCAAGAACCGGCGGCCTGGCGCTGGCGGTGGCACTGCGGGCCGCGCAGGCGGTCCGCAGCGCGCGGAAGGACAGCGGCGTGCGACTGCAGCTCGACCCGGCCGAGCTGATCTGAGCCCGGGCTGACCTCCGGCCGGCCTGGCCTCCGGCCGGGCTGACCTCCGGCCATGCAGATCTGAGTACGAGCTGATCTGAGTACGGTGCCGGAGGCCATAGGGTTGGTTGGATGGCCACATCTGGAAGGACCCCAAGCGTGCGGGCCGGCCAGCCGCATCCCGGCAGGGGCGCGGCCGAGGCCGCCCGCGGCGCCGCCGCACCGCCGCGACGGCGTGAGGAGATTCCGCGGCTGCCGCCTGTGCGCCTGGCGCCGCGGGAGGAACTTGCGGCAGCGGCACGCGTCGCGCCGCTACTGCGGGCTGCGCGTGACCTAGCGCGCTGGTCCGCGGCAGGCCCCGGCATCGTAACGGGAAGCGCATTGCCCCTGGACGTGGCCGCCGCTGCCGCCGCTGAGCTGGAGCTGGCTCCCGGTGAGGTGGATGCGGCCTGGCGGGTGGCCATCGCGACCGGGATGGCCCGGCGGCCCGGCGGCCAAGGCGCGCCGGCCGCCCGCGCTGACGTGCTCGCATCGGGCGACGCGGAGGAAGTGCTGGCCGCATGGCACGGCGCGCTCGAGGTGATGCTTGGCGCCGAGGACCTGGACGGACTGGCGACCGCGCTGTATACGGTCGGCGGCCCGGTCCGGATGGAAGGCCTTTTCGACGCCTACGCAGCAGCAGCCGGCACCGGCCGCAGCCCGGGCGAGCCGGAGCCCGCGGCAGGCCAGGACCAGGCAGCGGCGTTGTCGTGGGCACTGGAGGCACTCGCCGACCTGGGCGTCGTGGAACTCGGCACCGATGAGTCGGCAGGCGGGCTGACGGTCACCCTGTCACCGCTCGGCATCTGGGGCGTGCACCGCAGACTCCGGTCGCAGGGCTGGCATGTACCCGTACTCGGCGCGGTCGGCCGGGATGGAGCGCCTGGCCTGCTGGCGGCGCTGGCGAGCTGCGACGCGGAGGACGGCGAGGCGGAGATCGCGGCCTGGCTGCAGGCGCGGACCCCATCCCTGGCGGCGGCCGAGCTGATCGAGGCGGCGGGCCGCGGATCGCCGGGGCTACGGGGCGCCGCGTTCGCGGTACTGGACCGGATTGGCGCGGACGCCGTCCCGGCCGTGCGGGCAGCCATGGATGAGCCCGTGCTGCGCGCGCACTCGGCGGTCTGGCTGCATGAGCACGGCGAGGAAGCCGACCTGAGGCCGGAGGACCGGACCTGGCTGCTCGTCGACCTGGGGGCCGGCCTGCTCGAGGAGGCAGATCCGCGGGACGTCGTGGCCGAGCTGCTGCCGGAGCTGCCGCCGGATGCCCAGGCCGAGATCGTCGCCGGCCTGTGGCAGGTCAGCCATCCCGGCGTGACCGACCTGCTCACGGCGCTGAGCGACCATCATCCGAATCCGTCCGTTGCCAGGGCCGCCCGCAAGGCCGCGTTCAAGGCCAGGTCGCCATCGGCTGGCCCAGGTGGCCGGCCTTCGTAGACGCAGCGGCCAGCGATGCGCAGCTGCCGTTTCAGGAAAGGGAAGTCTGTTGAGCGTCAAGCCGATACGCCTGTTCGGCGACCCGGTCCTTCGCACGCCGGCCGAGCCGGTGCGCGACTTCGATGCCGAGCTGCGCAGGCTGGTCAAGGACCTCACCGAGACCATGATGGACGCGCCGGGAGTCGGCCTGGCCGCGCCGCAGATCGGGGTAGGGCTGCGTGTCTTTACTTACTACGTGGACGATGAGCTTGGCCACCTGATCAACCCGTCGCTCGACCTCTCCGCGGCGCAGGAGGTCGACGACGAGGGCTGCCTGTCCTTCCCCGGTCTCGCCTACCCGACGAGCCGCTCCCTCGCGGTAGTGGCCACGGGCTTCAACATGCACGGTGAGCCGGTCACGCTGGAAGGCACTGGGCATCTCGCCCGGTGTGTGCAGCACGAAGCCGATCACCTCGATGGGGTGCTCTTCATCGACCGGCTCGACCCGGCCCAGCGCAAGCTGGCCATGAAAGAGATCCGTGCCGCCGAATGGTGGGGGGAGCCGGTGCCGACGGTGAAGGCATCGCCGCATCCGACGCACGGCAAGGCCAGCTAGCCTGATGCGCCTGGTCTTCGCCGGCACCCCCGAGGCTGCCCTGCCCTCGCTCGCGGCGCTGCTCGACTCAGGGCATGAGATCGCGGCGGTGGTCACGCGCCCGGATGCGCCAGCGGGCCGGGGCCTGCGGATGGCCCCCAGTCCCGTCGCGCAGCATGCTGAATCGGCCGGCATCGAGGTACTCAAGCCGGCCAGGCCCCGGCAGCCTGATTTCCTCGACCGGCTGCGCGAGATCGCACCCGACTGCTGCGCGGTGACCGCCTACGGCGCGCTCGTCCCGGATGCAGCCCTGGAGATCCCCCGGCATGGCTGGGTCAACCTGCACTTCTCACTGCTGCCTGCCTGGCGCGGCGCGGCCCCGGTACAGCACGCCATCATGCACGGCGACGACATTACCGGCGCGACCACGTTCCGGCTCGTCGCGGAACTCGACGCCGGCCCGGTATTCGGCGTGGTGACCGAGCCGGTCCTGGCCGCCGACACGGCCGGCGACCTGCTGGCCAGGCTCGCCAAGTCCGGGGCCGGGCTGCTTGTTGCGACCATGGACGGAATCGAGTCGGGCGCGCTCACGGCGCGGCCGCAGCCACCGGACGGGGTGAGCCTGGCGCCCAAGATCACGCCGGAAAGAGCGCGGATCGACTGGGGACAGTCGGCGATGGCTATCGACCGCCTCATCCGGGCCTGCACGCCGCAGCCGGGAGCATGGACCGAAGTGGCGGGTATCAGGCTCAAGCTCGGGCCGCTGGCGAGCGTGGCCGCGGGACCCGGCCCGGGAGCGGCGGGACCCGGCCCGGGAGCGGCGGGACCCGGTCCGGGACTTGACCCGGGAGAACTGCGCCTGAGCCGTTCCCGGGTGATCGTGGGAACCGGATCCGAGCCGGTGGAACTCGGGGCCCTCCAGCCGCACGGCAAGCGGCAGATGCGTGCCGCTGACTGGGCCAGGGGGCTGCGCGGGCTCTCGCCGGCCGGGGTACGGCTAACATGACGCCGCCCCGCAGGCCCAGTACGCCCGATCGCCCCGCTGGGGCGGCCCAGCCGAGCCGCCCGGCCCAGCAGGCCCGCCAGCCCGCGCAGCCCCGCCAGGCCCCGTCGGCTCGCCAGGCCCCGCAGGCCCGCCCGGCCCCGTCGGCTCGCCAGGCCCCGCGGGCCCGGTCCGGCAGTTCCCGGTCCCCGGCTGGCTCGCGCCCTGACCCGGCGCGGTCAGCTGCGCTGGAGGTGCTCCGGGCCGTGGCCGAGCGCGATGCCTACGCGAACCTGATGCTGCCGTCCGTGCTGCGGGACAGCGGCCTTACCGGCAGGGACGCGGCGCTGGCAACGGAACTCGCCTACGGGACGCTGCGCGGCCAGGGTACCTACGACGCGATCCTCGCGGTGTGCAGCGACCGTAACCTCGATCAGATCGACCTGCCTATCCGCCAGGTGCTGCGCCTGGGCGTTCACCAGCTTCTCGCCACCCGGGTACGCGCCCACGCCGCCGTTGCCACCTCCGTCGATCTCGCCAGGGCCGCGGCTGGCCAGCGCCCGGCCGGGTTCGTCAACGCGGTGCTCCGCAAGGTCGCGACGCGCGACCTCGATGCCTGGATCGAGATCGCCGCGCCCAGCCGCGCAGCGGATCCGATCGGGTACCTGGTCATCAGGTACAGTCACCCGCCCTGGATCGTGACGGCGCTGCGCGATGCGCTGGGCGAGGACGCTGGCGGCGACCTGGCCGAGACCGAGGCCGCCCTGGCCGCCGACGGCACCCGGCCGGCGGTCACCCTCTGCGCGACACCCGGTCTGGCCAGCCCGGCGGAACTCGTCACCGGCGAGGGCGGGCTGGCCCGGTGGTCCCCGTTCGGCGCGTACCTGGCGGAGGGAAACCCGGCCGCCGTCGCGGCCGTGGCGCAGGGCCGCGCGGCGGTGCAGGACGAGGCAAGCCAGCTCGTGGCGCTGGCGCTGGCGCGGGCGGATGTGCGCGGCCGGGATAGCCGGTGGCTCGATCTGTGCGCCGGGCCGGGCGGCAAGGCGCGGCTGCTCGGCGGGCTGGCGGCCGGGCGTGATGCGCGACTGCTTGCCGCGGACGTGCGCCTGCACCGGGCCAGGCTGGTCCGCGCCGCCACGGCCGGCACTGGCCGGGCACGGGTCGTGGTGGCCGACGGGACCGCATCTGCCTGGCGGCAGGGAGCGTTCGACCGGGTGCTTGCTGATGTGCCGTGCTCGGGGCTCGGCGCGCTTCGCCGCCGGCCCGAGGCGCGCTGGCGCCGCACGCCGGCGGATGTCGCCGAACTCGGCGCGCTGCAGCGCGGGCTGCTTGCCGCTGCGCTTGACTCGGCCAGGCCGGGCGGGGTGGTCGCCTACGTCACGTGCTCCCCGCACCTCGCGGAAACTCGCGGGGTCGTGGCCGCGGTGCTGGCGGCGCGGGACGACACCGAGGTGCTCGACGCGCCCGCGATGCTCCCTGAGGTGCCCGGCCTGCGCTGCCCTGCTGCCGGCGGCCTGTACGCCCAGTTCTGGCCGCACCGGCACGGCACCGACGGGATCTTCCTCGCGCTGCTCCGGCGGACTGCCCCGCTGCCATCAGGGCGACGCGGGTGAGGCGTCCGGTTCCGGTCAGGATCGGGCGGCGGCAGTGCCGCCGGGTGCCCTGCGGGATGGCCGGGCACCCGCGGCGTCGTGGCCGCGGTGCCCTGCCGCGCGATGGTGACAGCCCGCGAGCAGCCGCCCGCAGTCTTGCGGACATTTCCCGGCACATACAAGTAAGATCCCTCCCCCTTTAAGGGCAATATGTACGCAAAGAGCCGGCGCACTGGCGCGCGGCCAGGAGGGAGATCAGATGCGAGCGTTCCTGCGGATAGCGGCCATCACCACGGCAACAGGTCTGTTGCTGGCCCCGGCAGCCAGCATGGCTTCTGCTGCTTCGGTATCGCACCCGGCGGCGATTCACGCCGCGAGTGTGCACCTGACCAGTGGCGAGACGTCGCTGACCACCGTGTCCGGCCTCACCGAGACCCTGCTGGAGAGCAGCATCTCGCTGTTCGCCACCTCGCCGGGCGAGGAGTCGCTGAGCGGCTCGTCGACCAACCCGCAGCTCGAGCTCTCGTTCCCGGTCTCTGGCGGGCGGGTGAACCCGAGCCACCTCACCGGGACGATCAAGCACCGGGGCGGCATCCTGTTCATCAACACCTCGAACAGCGACACGCTCAAGCTGAGCCGCATCCACATCAGCCTGACGAGAAAGCACCTGTCCGCGATCGTCAGCGGCACGCGCGTGACGATAGCGGACCTCAGCTTCTTCAACGCCACGGTCCGTGTCGGGCTGAGCCACGTCAAGGTACGGCATATCCGCGCGAAGCTGACCACGGCGGGGGCGGATGCGCTGAACGCCGCACTCGGCGTGTCGCTGTTCGCGGAGGGCGAGCGGATCGCCACAGTGCGAACGCTGGTGCGGTTCTAGCGGTCGCGCACGGCACGCCAGCGCTGGCGCCGGAGAACTAGCAACAGTTATCCGGCGCCAGCGCGCACGGCGGCCCTCCGCCTGCGGTCAGGATCCGTGCGGCGGGGACTGGCTGATCTGGGTCAGGAACTGGCGCACGAGATGGTCGGTGAACTCGCGCGGCACGGGCTGGCCGGTGACTATCACCCGGTAGTAAATGGGGCCGACGAGCTGGTCGACCGCGAGATCGATGTCGGTGCCGGCCGGCAGCTGGCCGCGCTCGGCCGCGCGCAGCAGGGGGATGCGGTCCCGGTCGCGCTGCTGGCTGAGGTAGTCGGCGCGGAACCTGGCGGCCACCTCCGGATCGTGCTGGGCCTGGCCGGCCAGCGCGCGGAAGACCGCGCCCGCATCGGACTCGGTCAGGAAACGGGCCAGCCTGCTCAGCTGGATGCGCAGGTCGCCGGCGAGGTCGCCGCTGTCGGGCGGGGTCAGGTCCTCGGCCGCATCACCGTCCAAGGCATCCATCAGGATGTCGGCCTTGGACGGCCACCAGCGGTAGATGGTCTGCTTGGCCACCCCGGCCCGTGCCGCGATTCCCTCGATCGTCACCCCGGCGAAGCCGCGTTCTACCAGCAGGTCGTCCGCTGCCTCGAGCACGGCCCGCCGGGCTTGCTCACTGCGTCCGTGCCGGTTTCCGCGGTGCGCAGCACCCCGGCCGGCGCCATCGGCGCTGGCCCCGCTGCCGCCGGCGGCCCGCCGGGTGTCGCCTCGCATGCCATCCTCCTGACCCGGCAGCCTATCCCCGCCATTGACTAGACGTAACGTTGCGTCTAGTCTAAATGCCATGCCCAACACCTTGCACTCACCGCCGGTCCGCGCCGTGCTCGACCGGCTGTTCGCCGCCGCTGCCCTCGACGACGACGCCAGGCCGCAGCTCGGCCCCGGCCGCTCGTTCGCGTCCGCCACCGCGCAGGAGCGCGCCGACGCGCTGGAAGCCGTCTACATGCCGATCTCCGCGCGGGGCGGTGACCTGCTGTACGCGCTGGTCCGGGCCAGCCGCCCGGACACTGTCATTGAGTTCGGTACTTCCTTCGGTATTTCCACCCTGTACCTGGCCGCCGCGGTGACCGACAATGCCGCCGGCCGGGTACTCAGCACCGAGCTGAGCGCGACCAAGATCGCCGCGGCGCGGGCCAACCTGGCCGAGGCCGGCCTGGCCGGCCCGGTAACCATCCTGGCCGGCGACGCCATGGAAACCCTTGAAGCTATCCCGGGACCGATCGGCCTCGTGCTGCTGGACGGCTGGAAGGACCTGTGCCTGCCGGTCCTGCGGCTGCTGGAGCCCAGGCTCGCGCCCGGTGCGCTGGTCGTGGCCGACGACATCACCCTGCCCTCCATGGCCGGGTACCTTGACTACGTCCGTGACACGGCCAGCGGATACGTGAGCGTCGCCTTCCCGGTGGAAGACGGCATGGAGATCAGCTGCCGTGCCAGCGTCAGCACCCCGCAGGCAGGCCATCGGAGGACCTGACCGGCACTCGTCCTCGTGCACCGCGCAGGCTCATTTCCTGAGTTCCGCGAGCAGCTCCCAGTACTGGCCGAGAATGGACGGCACCGAGCCGAACGACCCGGCGAAGTGCTCGGCAAGCGGGATCTCCGTATTCATCGCCGGATAACCGTGCTCGGCCAGGATTGCCCGCGCCTCGCGGGCCGAGCGCGTTCCGCGGCGTACCTTCGTCAGCAGCACGCCGACGTCGACGGGGTGCGATACCCCGATCTCGGCCAGTATCTCAAAGGTCGGCCTGATGCGGTTCAGGTCCAGCCCGGTCGGCGACACGGGTACCAGGACGGTAGCGGATGCCAGGATCGCCGAGCGGATTATCCCGAGGTCGCCCGGCGGCGCGTCAACGATGACGTGCTCGTAGCCGGCGCCGAGATCAGCCAGCCGGACATGCACGTCCCTGGTGGCCATGCTGACCACCGTGAAGGGCAGCGGGCTGCCCCGCTCCAATGCGGCCTCGCTCCAGCTCATCAGGGAACCCTGCGGGTCGCAGTCCACCGCCAGCGTACGGCCGAGCCGGTGCAGGACCATGGCGAGGCTGACGGCCGACGTAGTTTTGCCGGTGCCCCCTTTTGACGACACCAGCCCGAGCCTCATCTGATGGTTTCCCTTCCCGATACCTGGCCGGATCGTAGCGCAGCCGATGCCAGGCCCCCGGAAACCGGCCTGTTACGGCTCGCCCGGGAACCGGCGCTCTGGGCCGGAGCGGGACGGCAGCCGCCCCGACCTCGCGGCGGGGGGGCAAAGGTGGTGGTCATGCCCCCGGCCACTGGGGCGGCCGAGCACAATGGGGCATGTCCACGTTCAGCCCGCACGGCCACCTGGGGAGTCGGCCGATCCGGCCGGCGAGGAGACTCGGCCTCGGGCTCATCGCACTGCTGCTGGTGCTGGTCGGCGGAACGGTGGGTTATGTGGCGTTCGGCTATGGAGTGCTCGACGCCGTCTTTCAGGCAGTTATCACTGTCTCCACCGTGGGCTTCGGCGAGGTCCACCGCTTTGGCGCAGGACAGAAGATATTCACGATCGTGCTGATCCTGACCGGTGTCGGCGCGGCCGCGTATAGCTTCACCGTATTGGTCGAGACTCTCCTCGAAGGCTACCTTGCCGACGAATTCGGGAGGCGGAGGATGGAGCGCCAGGTCAGGAAAGCGCGGGATCATGTAGTCCTGTGCGGCTGGGGCCGCGTGGGGCGCGCGATCGCGCACAGCCTGCGTAACTCGCAGGTCGAGGTGGTCGTGGTCGACTCCTCAGCCGAGCGGGCCGGCACCGTTGACGGGCCATCCCTGTGTGGCGATGCCACCAGCGAGGACGTCTTGCGCGCTGCCGGGATTGATCGGGCTGCGGCGCTCATTACCGCACTCAATGGCGACGCCGACAACCTCTATGTGACCTTGACCGCTCGTTCCATGCGCCCCGACCTATTCATCGTCGCCCGCACCGCTTCGGAATCTGCTATTGCCAAACTCATCCAGGCGGGAGCCAACCGGGTGGTGAACCCGCAGGATCTCGGTGGTGCACGCATGGCAGCGCTCGCAACTCAGCCGCACGTAGCCGAGTTCCTGGACGTCGTCATGCACGACGGCAGCCTGGAATTCCGCCTTGAGCAGGTAGCAGTGCCCCCCGAGTCGCCGCTGGCCGGCCAGACCCTCCGCAGCGCCCAGGTCCATGCGCGTACTGGCGTGCTCGTCCTCGCCCTGCGCCACCCCGGACAGGCGTTCCGCACCAACCCGCCGCCCGAGGCGCACATCGGCGGGGGAGACGTCCTGGTGGTTATCGGCAACGCCAGTCAGATCGACGCTCTCCGGGCACTCGCTCTCGGCGAGGAGCAGCCAGGTGCCGGTATCCCTCAGTGATCACTGACCGGACAGTACCCATTTCGCCGGTTCGTCAGCGAGAGCGGAACGACCCTCCGTCGTCAGTCTGCACGCGGCTTCGCAATTTCGTTTGGGATTGCACGCGCCGGGTAGCGGGGTGCTTAACGGCAAACCAGGGAGGTTTCATGTCAGAGCAGCCGCAAGCCGGCCAGCCCCTGCACCAGGACGATGACCCGCGCGTGCCATCGGAGGCCGTCGGCGAGAGCACGACCGACCGCGGTGAGGACATCGCGGAGCGGGACGGCAAGGAAGCGGGCAGGCAGGACACCGGCACGCAGGGCGAGAGCCAGCGCCCGACGGGCACATCCACAGCCAGGGACGTCACCGCCGTTGACCCGCAGGAGCCCATCGACCCCGCAGCACCGAACCCGCGGTAGCGTCCGCCGGCTGGAGCATCCGGTGCCTGGGCTTTGGCGCTAACGGCGGCTACGCGCTGATGCCGTGCCCGGCTCCCCAGGCCAGGCCGGCGCCCGGCAGCGGAATCCCGCAGTCACACTGCACCTCGCTGCAGGAAATGGTGAAAGGGTGCTGCTCGGCGGCCAGGCGGCAGCCGGGATCGTCGGTGCAGTCGTCCGTGCCGTCAAAATGAGTGATCGCGGTCCCGTGGCAGTGCTCGAGGTCGTGCTCGCAGTCGGTGCACGCTTCGATGCGGGCTGGGGCGGGGACGAGGATTCCTTGCACCCTTCTGATCTATCACCAGGGGACGACATTCTGCCGTCCGCCGGGCCGGCGGCGGGGCAGGCAGTCAGGAAATTTTCCGGCTCCGCCGCTTCGGCGTGCCCGCATCGGTGATCGCCGTGATCAGCTCGGGCTTGGCCATCTTCGATCGTCCCTGGACGTCAAGCTCCGCAGCCCGGGCCAGCAAGTCGGCCTTGGTCATCGCCTCCAGGTCCTGCTGGTTGCCCTTCCCGCCAGACGTGGCAGGTCCGCCAGACGTGGCAGGCCCGCCAGGCGCGGCCCGCCTGGCGGGCGCCGGGGTGGCGCTGCCCGCCGCCGGGGACTGCTTTGTCCCGGCAACCGAGGCCTCAAGGGCAGCCATCAGGTCGATGACGTTGGACTTCGGCCGCTCGGCCTCGAAGACGACGGCGTGTCCCTCGCGCTTGCGCTCGATCAGTTCCTCGACCCGCGCGCGGTAGGTGTTCTGGTAGTCCTCCGCAGACCAGTCCACCGTGAGTGACTCGACGAGCTTCTTGGCGACTTCCAGCTCGCGTCCTTCGAAGGTGGCGTCCTTGGGCAGGCTGTCGAGTTCCTCACTCGGCGTGCGGATTTCGTCGGCGAAGTACATCGTCTCCAGGATCAGCACGTCCTCCCCGGGGCGCACCGCCACCAGGTGCTCCTTGTCGCGCAGGATCAAGGTGGCGATGCCGACCTTGCCCGTCTCCCGCATCGCCTGGCGCAGCAACGCGTAAGCCCGGTCCGCGCCCTTGCCCCGCGGCGCGAGATAATAGGTCTGCCGGAAATAGACCGGGTCGATCCGGTCAAGGTCGACGAAATCGCTGATCTCGATCGTCTCCGACTTACCCGGCGCAACCTCTTTCAGTTCCTCCCTGGTCACCACGACATACTCGCCGTCGCCCAGGTCGAACCCGTTCACGATGTCCGGCGCCTCAACCTCCTCGCCGGTGACCTCGTCCACCTTCTTGTAGCGAATGCGGTTCGAGGTGCCCCTATGCAGCTGGTTGAAATGAATCGTCTGGTCAGCCGTGGCCGTGTACAGGCCCACCGGGACACTCACCAGCCCGAAGCTCAGGAACCCCGACCACAGAGAACGTGCCATGCTCACCTCCCGGCGTCCCCGCGCCGCGGCCGCGTCGAAGATCTTGATTCTATGATGCGGGCGCAAGAAGGCGCTCCTGCCAGGGCAGATGGCATCGCTATCCCCCGGGCAAGGCCGGACGTCCTCGCGCCACCCGGCTGGCCTGCCCCGGGGCGTTTCATCGTGCCAGGCCGCAGTCCGGGCTGGTTACCGGGGAGCGCTGGTGAGGGTTCGGTTCCGGCGACTGGCTATCTTGCTCCCGCCGATGTCAGCCCGCTGGCCCTCGGCATAGCCGGCCCCGTAGCCGCTTCCGCTGTAGGTGATCCGCGCATTGCGGGTTACCGGATAGGCCTGCTCGACGTTGCGCCGGATCACCTGCGTCCGGTCGGCAAGGACCAGGGCGGTCCGCGAGCTCGACTCGGCACCGGGCGAGGTCGCCTGGCTGGCCGCGGCGTGCTCGGCGGCGCGGACACGGGAAATAACGGCGGTCGCGAAACCGAGCAGCCAGCTGCGCCGCCAGGCTCGCGGGCTGCGGCTCCAGGCCGGTACCTGAGCGCCGACCAGGCCGTGCCACATCTGGACGAGCACGGAGGTGTAGAGCAGGTCCGTCCGCTCGATGTCCGATGCGTAGCCGAACATGTGGATCCTGGTGCCGGGCCTGGACCCGGTCAGCACGATGCACTGGCAGCGCAGCGCGGATCCCAGCCCGCACAGCAGGTGCGCCTTCACGCGCGCCCAGGGGTTGTCGATGTCCAGGATGCGGTTGTCCGGGCGGTCGGTCTCCGGCCGGTCGGCGGCGAGCAGCGCCCGGTCGATCCCGTACTTGGCCATCAGCTCCGCGGCCTTGGCCGTCAGGGCCTGGGCCTCCGGTGGCGTGACGCTCTCGTCTTCCGCCTTCGCCAGCAGCTTGCGAACGCGGTCCAGCAGCCTGCTCGCTGCCTCAGAGCTACTTGGTGCCTCGGGAGTCAAAGTCGCGGCCTCCTCGCCGGTGGGGGATTCGAATACGTGCTCGAACGGTATCCGGGGGCTGTGACATTCACCGGGCTATGACATCTCCCGGCGCCAGACCGGTGGCCGGGCCGGGCAGCCAGTCTCGCACGCCGGTCCCTACACTTGCTGCCGAGATGACCGTTCAGATTGCTCCCAGCATCCTGGCCGCGGACTTCGCCAGGCTCACCGACGAGGCCGCGGCGGTGGCAGCCGTGGCCGACTGGCTGCATGTGGACGTCATGGACGGTCATTTCGTGCCGAACCTCACCATCGGGCTGCCGGTCGTCGAGGCGCTGCTCAAGCACGCGGACCTGCCGCTGGACTGCCACCTGATGATCGAGGACCCCGACCGCTGGGCGCCCGGCTACGCCGAGGCAGGGGCGCGGAACGTGACCATCCATGCCGAGGCGGCCCGCGGGCCGGTGCGGACGTTGCGGGCGATCAGGGCGGCGGGCGCGCGGGCCGGGCTCGGGATCAACCCGGCCACCCCGGTGGAGCCGTACGCCGATCTGCTGCCCGAGATCGACATGCTACTGCTGATGACTGTCGAGCCCGGTTACGGCGGGCAGCCTTTCCTGGATCTGGTGCTGCCCAAGGTCCGCAGGGCCCGCAAGCTCATCGCAGGTCACGGGACGGCGATCTGGCTGCAGGTGGACGGCGGCGTGAGCGAGGAGACAATCGGCCGCTGCGCCGAGGCGGGTGCGGACGTATTCGTCGCAGGCTCCGCCGTCTACTCGGCCGACGATCCCGCGGCAGCTGTCCGCTCGCTCCGCTCACTCGCGGAGCGAGCCAGCGGGCGTTAGCCGCGCGCCCTGCGTTCTTCCCACCTTTCCTGCCATCGGCGGGTCCGCGGGCACAGGGCCGGGCCCGCTGTCGGCAGGATCAGCGAGAATCTTGGCCAGGCCCTGTCGATCCGGGCCGAGCCGCTCGTCGTAGAAGTACCGGGCAGGTGATCCGGCCCGGCATCGAGAGACTGCAAAGGAGACCGGCATGACTCAGTACGCGATCCTCATTTACGAGAACGAAGGCTCGTACGCCGATGCGTCCCCGGAGGTGTGGCAGACGGCCATGGAGGCACACGGCCGATTCGCCGGGCAGGTCGGCGAGAAGGGCGGGAAGATTCTGGGCGGCGAGGCCCTGCAGCCCACCACCACCGCGACGTCGATCCGCGGCGACGTGGTCACCGACGGCCCGTTTGCCGAGACCAAGGAGGCGCTTGGCGGCTTCTACCTGATTGAGGCCAGGGACCTGGATCATGCCCTGGAGATCGCCAAGCTGTGCCCGGCACCGTATGGCGGCGTCGAGGTGCGCCCGGTGATGGACACTTCCGGCGGCTGAGCCGCATCGTCGTGACGGCCAATGCCGCGGCCGGAGATGCCGTGGGCGCCGCTGTTGCGGACGCGCACCGTCGCGAGTGGGCCTTCGTGCTCGCCGCGACGGCGCGCGTCGCGCGTGACATCGACCTCGCCGAGGAATGCGTTCAGGACGCCTACGTGGCAGCGCTGGACGCCTGGTCGCGGCAGGGCATCCCGCGTAACCCCGGTGCCTGGCTGACCACGACGGCCCGGCGGCGCGCGCTGGACGCGCTGCGCCGGGACCGGGCGCTGCGCTCGAAGCTTCCGCTGCTGATCGAGCCTGACTTGCCGCCGTCGGGGAGCGGGCTGTCCGAGCCGGGCGACGCGGCCGGGCCGGCCCGCGAGACCGCCACCGGCGGCCGGGCGGAGGATGACGTGATTCCCGACGACCGGCTCCGGCTCGTCTTCACCTGCTGCCATCCGGCCCTGGCCAGGGAGGCGCAGGTGGCCCTGACCCTGCGGCTGGTCTGCGGCCTGACGACCGCCGAGATCGCCCGGGCCTTCCTGGTGTCCGAGCCGACCATGGCTGCCCGGGTGACCCGCGCCAAGAAGAAGATCTCCGCCGCCCGCATCACCTACCGGGTGCCCGGTGCCGCCGAACTGCCCGACCGGCTGGACGCCGTGCTGACCGTCGTGCACCTGCTCTACACCACCGGCCACACGGCCCCGGCGGGCGAGAACCTCGTCCGCGCCGACCTGGTGGACCGCGCCATCGGGCTGGCCCGCATGATCAGCGCGCTGATGCCGGACGAGCGGGAGGTGCGCGGGCTGGTGGCCCTGCTCCTGCTGACCGACGCACGCAGGACCACTCGCGCCGACGCTGACGGCCGGCTGCTGCTGCTCGAGGAGCAGGACCGGTCCCAGTGGGATCGCGCGGCGATCGACGAGGGCGCAGCGCTGGTCATCGATGCACTGCGCGGCGGCTGCCCCGGGCGCTTCGCGCTGCAGGCCGCGATCGCCGCGCTGCATGCCGAGGCGCCCAGCTACCGGCAGACCGACTGGCCGCAGCTGCTCCAGTTGTACGGGGAACTGCTGCGCGCCTGGCCCTCGCCGGTGGTCGCCCTCAACCGCGCGGTCGTGCGGGCCATGGTCGACGGGCCGGAGTCGGCGCTGGCCGAAATAGCCGAGATCGAGCTGGACGGCCGGCTGGACGGCTACCGCTACCTGCCCGCGGCCAAGGCGGACCTGCTGCGCCGCCTCGGCCGCCGCGGCGAGGCGGCGCAGGCCTACCAGGCCGCACTTGAGCTGACCGGCAACTCCGCCGAGCGTGACTTCCTGACCCGCCGGATAGCTGAGGTCTCCGCGCCGCCGGGGTGAGCCGGGCCGCCCGGGGTGAGCCGGGCCGCCGGGCGAGCAGCGCCGCCGGGGTGAGCCGGGCCGCCGGACTGGGCTGCCGGCCAGTCGGCCAGCCTCCCCGGCGGAATAGCAGCTATGGCAGACTGGTTTCGTAAGCAATGCGTGCTCCGGGGTCGGTGTAACTCCGAGCCGGCGGTGACAGTCCGCGACCCAGCCGAAGCCATCGGCTGGCTGACCTGGTGGAATTCCGGGACCGACGGTGAAAGTCCGGATGGGAGGAAGCACGCGCATGGCAGGGCCCGGCACGGGCCTGGCCGCCATGCATGCGCATTTGCGCGTCCCCGGAGCCTGCGGCAGAAGTGACGGCTCCTGAGGAGGACGCGGTGTTCACCGGAATCGTGGAAGAGCTCGGCGAGGTCGTCGCGCTGGAACAACTCGGCGGCGCGGCGCGGCTCACCGTGCGCGGCCCGCTGGTCACGGCCGGCGCCGCCAGCGGTGACTCGATCGCGGTCAATGGCGTCTGCCTTACGGTCACGGCCATGTCCGGCGGCACGTTCACCGCCGATGTGATGGGGGAGACGCTCGGCCGTTCCGGACTCGGCGCGCTCGGGCCGGGTGCGGCGGTGAACCTGGAGCGGTCGCTGCGGCTGGACGGCCGTCTTGGCGGGCACCTGGTGCAGGGCCATGTTGACGGCACCGGCACGATCACCGGGCGCAGGCCAGCGCCGCACTGGGAGGTCGTCCGGATCGGGATGCCGCCCGGATTGCTGCGTTATGTCGTTGAGAAGGGCTCGGTCGCGGTGGACGGAGTAAGCCTGACCGTGTCAGCGGCCGGCGGCAGCCCCGGCCAGTCCGGCGAGCCTGACCAGCCGGGGTGGATCGAGGTCAGCCTGATCCCGGAGACGCTGCAGCGGACCACGCTGGGGCGCAAGCAGGCTGGCGAGACGGTGAACCTGGAGGTCGACATGATCGCCAAATACGTCGAGAAGCTGCTCGGCGCCGGAGTGCGGTCATGAGCCGCGAAACGCCGGCGGACGCCAGTACCAGGCTGGACGACGTGGACCGCGCCATCGCGGATATCGCCGCAGGCCGTGCGGTCGTGGTAGTCGACGACGCCAGCAGGGAGAACGAGGGGGACATCGTCTTCGCGGCGGCAAAGGCCACGCCTGAGCTGCTGGCCTTCACGATCAGGTATGCGCGGGGCCTTATCTGCGTGCCGATGGTCGGCGGTGAGCTGGACCGGCTTCAGCTGCCGCAGATGACCAACGACAACCAGGAGCACATGGGCACGGCCTTCACGATCAGCGTCGATGCGCGGGACGGGATAACCACCGGGATCTCGGCGGCGGACCGGGCCAGGACCATCCGGGCACTGGTGGATTCCGCGACGGAGCCCTACGAGATCGTCCGCCCCGGCCATGTCTTCCCGCTGCGCTATGCCGAGTGCGGGGTGCTGAAGCGGGCCGGGCACACGGAGGCTGCGGTGGACCTGGCCCGGATGGCCGGGCTGAGCCCGGCGGGCGTGGTGGCGGAGATCTTCAACGACGACGGGACGATGGCCAGGCTGCCGCAGCTCCGTGCCTTCGCGGACGAGCACGGGCTGGCGCTGATCTCCATCGCGCAGCTGATCGAGTACCGCAGGCACTCCGAGCGCATTGTCCGCCGCGTGGTGGAGACCAGGATGCCGAACCAGTTCGGCGAGTGGCGCGCCTTCGGCTACCTGAGCTCGGTAGACGGGACCGAGCACCTCGCCCTGGTGCTCGGCGATATCGGTGAGCCCGCCGCGGGCGTCCTGGTGCGGATGCACTCCGAATGCCTGACCGGGGATGTGTTCAGCTCCGGGCGCTGCGACTGCGGCGCCCAGCTCAAGGCGGCGATGGAGATGATCGCGGCCGAGGGCCGCGGCATCGTGCTGTACCTGCGCGGTCACGAGGGCCGCGGCATCGGGCTGGTCAGCAAGCTGCGCGCCTACCAGTTGCAGGACGGCGGCGTGGACACCGTGGACGCGAACACCGACCTCGGCCTGCCCGTCGACGCGCGCGAGTACAGCACCGGCGCGCAGATGCTCGCCGACCTGGGGGTCCGCTCGCTGCGCCTGCTGACCAACAATCCGGACAAGGTCCGCGGCCTGTCCGGATTCGGCATCGAGGTGGCCGGCCGGGTGTCGCTGCCGGTAACCCCGACGCCCGACAATCTGCGGTACCTGATGGCCAAGCGGGACCGGCTGGGCCATCAGATCGATAATCTTCCCCGCCGGATCGGGGACCTTCTGCTGCCGGACGCGCCGGGCGTGCCGGACGCGCCGGGCGTGCCGGACGCGCCAGGCGTGCCGGACGCGCCGGACGGTGATTCTCCGGTGGCGGCCCGGCCAGCTCCCGCAGGGACGCGATGAGCGGGCAGGGCCGCCCGGCCGGCCAGGTTGTCAGCGGCGCCGGGCTCACCCTGGCGATCGCGGCGGCCCGATGGCATGCGACCATCACCGGCAGCCTGCTGGAGCGGGCAATCGCCGCAGCCGCTGCCTGCGGTGTTGCCGACCCGCTGGTCATCCGGGTGCCCGGCGCTGTCGAGCTGCCCGTGGTGGCCGCCGAGCTGGCTCGCCGGCATGACGCGGTAGCCTGCCTGGGCGCCGTCATCCGGGGCGGGACGCCGCACTTCGACTACGTCTGCGACGCGGTGACCTACGGGCTGGCACGGGTGGCGCTTGACACCGGGACCCCGGTCGGCAACGGCGTGCTGACCTGCGACAGCCTGCAGCAGGCGATCGAGAGATCAGGCGGCGACGGCAGCGCCGAGGACAAGGGCTGGGAGGCCGTCGTGGCTGCCCTGGAGACCGCGCTCGTGCTGCGCGGCCTGCGCAACCCGGCCGGCTAAGGACGCGGCCTGGCGGGGCGCAGCGACCGTGAGCAGGCCTGCCCGCTGGGCGCGGCTCGGCGCAAGGTGGGAGACCGGGTTCTCCTCGTAGCGGATCAGGTCGTGCTGCACCGCGGTCATCAGCGCCTGCGCCCGGTTGGCCGCGCCGAGCTTGTCGTAGAGACGTGCCACGTAGGTTTTCGCGGTGGACGTGCTGATGTACATCGCCTGGGCGATCACCGGGATGGTCAGGCCGTCGCGGAGCAGCCGCAGCACCTCCGCCTCCCTGGGGGACAGTGCCAGCCGTTCCCGTGCGTGCCGGCGGCGGCCGAGTGCCATCGCCAGCCCTGATGCCGTGAACGACGTGGCGGCGACGGCGGCATGCCGGATCGCCGCGATGGTCTCTTCCACCGGCGCGGTCTTCGCGACGAAAGCCGAGACCCCGGTCTCCAGCGCCCGGAACAGCAGGTGGTCCTCGTCGCGGGAAGTCAGCATGACGATGCCGAGGCGGGGATAGCGGGACCGGAACTCCCGGGCCAGCTGCATGCCGTCGCCGTCGGGCAGGATGGAGTCTATGGTCACCACGTCCGGTTCGGCCGCCTCGACCACCTTGTGCGCCTCGGCCGCTGACCCGCATTCGGCCACGATCTCGATGTCGGCATGCCCCGCGATCAGCTCGCGCAGGCCGTACCGGGTCAGGGTGTGACCATCCACGATCACCAGACGAATCGCCATGATGGTTCCCCCCCGCCGCGGCTAGCGTTTACGACTTCAGTTCGAGTCTCCCTGCCTGGCGTCAGCGCTGGAAGAGTCGTAGTACCCACCTTCCTGCTCCAGTGGACCGGGTCAATGTGCCCGTCCTTATCATCATACAAGCCCAGTTGACAAGCTAATATCGAAAAAACTGCCTAAATAGGCAGAATAGCCATAAACAACTCGACTTTCGCAGTTAGGCTGCTGCCTCGGCCCAGGCCAGGCGGATGGCGCGGATTTCTTCGGGGGTGGGCTGGCGGGGCACGTCGGGGTTATATTGCGCGGCGATCAGGATGCGGCGGAGCCGGATGATCATGCCGGGGTAGGCGGGGCTGCCCTTGGCGGCGTACCAGGGGGCCTGGGCGCGGCGGCCGCGGACGACGCTGGGGTGGTGCCCGGCGAGGTGGTACCAGGTGATCACGATGGACTGGGTGAACAGGGCGAAGGGGACGGTGCGCTCGACGGCGCGCGGGGTGCGGTTGCGGGCCTCGCCGGCGCCGGTGTGGTTCTTGGCGTCGCAGAAGGCGACCTCGATGGCCCGCCGGCTCGCGTAGCGGGCGATGATCTGCTCGGCGGGGGTGGCGGCATCGGTGGTGACCAGCGCCAGGGATACGCGGCGGCCGGCCACGACGATCACGCGGACCGGGCGGCAGCGGAATACCCCGGGCCACAGGCAGCGGTGCTCGCGGACGGTGACCCGGGCGGTCTTCCCGTACCGCATCACCGTGGCGTCCTGCCCGGGGACGGCGGCGGCGGGCTGTGCCGGGGTGCCGATCTTCTCGCCCCGGCTGCGGGGGCGGCCGCGCCGCCCGCGGCACAACAGCGGGTTATCCAGCCCGGGATGGACCTCATACAAGGACGCGTGGCGGGGCAGCGGCCCGGTCAGGGTCACCTCCCGCGGCAGGTGCCGCAGCTCGCTGCAGGCATAGCCGCCCGTCAGCGACCACGTGCACGGCGCGGCCGCGGCAGGCGGGCGCGGCGGCGATCATCTCGATCAGCTCCCGGGCGAGCCGGGTCTTAGGCGGGCCGCCCTTGCGCCACAGCCGGGCGGCGACCGGCAGCGCCACCGGGCGGTTCAGGAACGGCAGCATCACCACGACGGCGGCCACCACGAACGTGTTGCCGCGGGAGAGCTGCGGGCTGCCCGGCGCGACCTTCCGTGACCCGTCATGCCCCCAGTACGCGGCATGGACCTTGCGGCCCGAACGGCGGAACATCGTGTCATCCACCGCGATCACGACCGGCGTGGAGGCTGGCACCAGCCAGCCGGTGACCAGCCGCAGCACCACCAGCCCGACCTCATCGGCGCTCCACGCCGCGGCGGCGAAGAACCGGTGCGCCCGGCTGTGATGCCACACCCCGCCCAGCCCCGCCCCGGCCAGCATCCCGCACACCGTCCGGGCCGCCGGGCGCGCCACCAGCCCGGCAGTCACCAGCGCGAACGTCGTGAACGCCGGCACGGTGAAACACGGCCGGAACGCTTCCAGCAGCTCCAGCAGCGACGGCGGTAACCTGTGAAAGCGAAGCATCGGCGGTACTCCCTCGCGGAGGTTTTACGGCAACCGCCGATGCTTCCTCACATCCGGGCCAGGATCAATCCCCAAAACCGCAACTCGAACAGGCGTTCCCCAAAACCGCCAAAGTCGAGATAAACAATCCGATCCGGGTTGGTGCCGCTGGCGAGGGCTTGATCTGGCCTAGTGCCCGCTGGCGAGGATGGCGATCAGGGCGCCGCCGAGCAGGAACGGCCCGAACGGGATCGCGCTGCGCAGGGTGATCCGCCGCGCGGCCAGCAGCGCCAGGCTGAAAACCGCCGAGAGCACGAAGCCGAGGCTGCCCCCGATGAGCAGGGTATGCCAGCCGAGCCAGCCCAGGGCGAGGCCGGCCAGCGCGGCCAGCTTGATGTCGCCGCCGCCGAGCTGGCCGGGGCGCGCCAGCGCCAGCAGCAGGTAGCCGGCGGCCATGACGACGCCGCCAAGCAACGCGCGCACGAACGCGCCGTAGTCGTGCCCGATCGCGGCAGCGGCGGCCAGCGCGATGGTCAGCGCCGGCAAGGCGGGCAGGACGAGCCGGTCAGGAAGCCGTTGAACGGCGATGTCGATCGCGGCAAGCGCCACGCCGAGCACGGCGAAGAAGCCGAGTGCCACCACGTCGGGCTGGGCGCCGAACCGTCCGAGCAACAGCGCCAGTACCGCGGCGGTGGGCAGCTCCAGCGCCATCGGGGTGCCGAGGCGGCCCCGGCACTGGGCGCATCGGACGCCGGGCCAGCGGGGCACCGGGGCAGCGCAGGACGGGCAGGTGCTCCGGTCCGGCTCGCCGCTCGGCGCCGACAGCCGGAAGACCGGGCCGCGCATCGCGGCTCCGATCGGCAGGCCAGCGAGAGCACCCCCAACGGCCCACATCAGATTCATATCACTAACAGTAGGCAAATAATTACTTAGAGCGAATTTTTGCCACCGTAGGACAGCCTTGCTGGTGCCCCGTGCCGGCCGATCGCCCGACATGCCGGCCGGCCGGCGGGCTTTCTCTGGCCGTTCAGCCGATGCCGCGCCGCGCCGCGATCAGACAGGCTTCTCGCATACCGGGCGGCCCGTGCCGCCCACCAGGTGCCTCACCCCCAACGCCAGGTCCAAAGGAGTTCCACATGCTCAAGCTCTTCGTCTCGGTGACCAACTTTCTCGCACAGCCGCTGCACAGGGACGACCGGGGCGCGACCGCGGTGGAGTACGGCCTGATGGTTGCGCTGATCGCCGCGGTGATCGTCACGGCGGTCACCCTCATCGGCACCAAGCTCACCACCTTGTTCAACTCAGTCGCCACCTCCCTCTGACCCGGTGGCACGCACGGCATCGGCCGCCCATCCGGCGGGCCCGATTTCTCCGGCAGTCCGGCCGATGCCGCGCCCAGCCAGCCAGCTAGCCAGCTAGCCAGCTAGCCGGCCTAATGCCGAGAAAGGCAGCAGTTGATGAACAGGCGCCGGCGCAGCAATGACGCGCGGGACCGCGGCGCCGCCGCGGTGGAGTTCGCGCTGCTCCTCCCGATGCTGCTGCTGCTCATCTTCGGCATCATCGACTTCGGGCGCGCGCTCAACGCGCAGATCACGCTCACCCAGGCCGCCCGCGAGGGTGCCAGGCTCGAGTCGCTGGACCAGCCGAACGTGGTAAGCCGAACGCAGGCCGCCGCCACCGGGCTGAGCAACGTCAGCGTGACCGTGGTGACGGCCTGCCCGGCTAACGGCGGGGCGGGCACCGACGCGGTCGTCAAGGTGAGCTACGTGTTCTCCTTCATCACCCCGGTCGGCAACATCGCCGAGATGTTCGGCGGTTCCAGCTTCGGGGCCCCAATCACGCTTTCTGCCCAGGGGACCATCCCATGCGAAACCTGATGCTCCGCCTTGTCCGCCACGTCCTGCGGCTGCCCGGCCGCCATGAGCGGGGCGCGATCGGCGTGCTGGTCGGGATACTGATCGGCGCTGGCGTGCTGGTCGGGATGGGAGCCATGGTGGTCGACGTCGGGCAGCTCTACCAGAATCGCGCCGAGCTGCAGAACGGCGCCGACGCGGGCGCGCTCGCGGTGGCCCAGAGCTGCGCCAGTGGCAGCTGCACGTCCAGCGTCGCTAAGTACTACGCCGACGCCAACGCCAAGAGCGGGGTAGCCGGGGTGGACCTGGTGTGCGGATCCGCGGGCCTCGGGGCCTGCCCGGCCAGCACTGGCAAGATCTACGACTGCCCGGCGGCCCCGGCGGCCACCGCGACCTACGTCGACGTGCATACCGAAACCGAGACCGCGACCGGCTCGTCGCTGCTGCTGCCGGCCTTCGCCCGCACGCTGCTCGGCAACGGGAACTATCAGGGCAGCACGGTGTACGCCTGCGCGCAGGCAGAGTGGGGCGCGCCGTCAGCCGCGACCGCCGCCGGGATCGCGGTCTCGGACTGCGGGTGGGACTCTGCGACAAACGACGGGACGTCCTTCGCATCTCCACCGCCGTACCCGGCGAACCCGCTGCCCAAGGCCTCGCAGGACCAGGTGCTCAACCTGAGCGTCGACTCGATGGCCGACGGCTGCTCGACATTCAACTGGACCACCCAGACCGGCAGCTGCTCGTCGAGCTTCACCGGCAGCTTCGATGCCTACTCCGGCTCCGGCATCCCGTCGGGTTGCGAGTCAGTGCTGTCCTCGTCGCAGGCCAACCGCACCGTGATCCTCGTTCCGGTCTATAACTCCGGCTCGATGTGCGGCAGAGGCGAGGACGGCAGCTACACGCTGGTCGGTTTCGCCGCTTTCGTCGTCACCGGCTACCACCTGCCCGGCTTTACCGCCTCGGACTGGCTGAACTCCGCGAACAACTGCACCGGCTCGCAGGAGTGCGTCAACGGCTACTTCACCCAGGCCGTCATTCCGGCCACAGGCACCATCGGCGGCCAGGACATGGGCGCCAGCATTGTCCAGCTCACCGGCTGAGCAACGGGCTCAGGTACGTCGGAGGCTCAGGTACGTCAGAAAAGGGGAATCGTGAAACGTCGCATACTGACCGTCGCGCTGGCACTGCTGCTGGCCGTCCTTGGTACCGCCGGAGTGCTGAGCTACGTCCACCAGGCCGGCATCCGGGCGCTGGCGGGGCACAAGGCGGTCAGCGTGCTGATAGCGACGAAGGAGATCCCGTCCGGCACGTCCGCCCGCGCTGCGCTCGCGGCAGGGCTGGTGAGCGCCCAGACACTGCCTGTCTCTTCGGTGCCGTCCGACGCGGTCCGCTCGATCACCCCTGACCTGGCCGGCCTGGTGACGAGCGCAGCCGTCGCACCGGGGCAGCTACTGCTGCTGCCGATGCTGGTAACGGCCGCGCAGACGACGTCAGGCCTGACGATCCCGGCGGGCATGGTGGCGGTGACCATTCAGCTATGCGTGCCAGAGGCGGTGGCGGGCAATGTACGGGCAGGCTCGGAGGTCGCCGTCTTCGACACCTACGCCGCCGGCAGCACGCTGACCGCACAGCCGGACTGCAACGGGCCGCACCAGCAGCAGGGCTACGGCGCCGTCCACACCCGGATCGTGCTGCCCAAGGTCCAGGTGCTCTCCATCGGGTCTGCCTCCGCTGCCGGACCGGCCAGCTCGTCGGCCACCAGCACGGCCTTCAGCCAGAGCAGCTCCGCGTCGTCCAGCCTGGGCAACGTGCTGGTGACCCTGGCAGTCGACCAGGGCAACGCCGAGCGGCTGATCCAGCTCACCGAGGCGGGCCTGCCCTACCTGGCGCTGCTCACGTCCTCGTCGGCGACCAGACCCGACACCACCGTCGTGCCGCTGCTCCGGCCGCTGAGTTAAGGAGAGAACCCATGCCTATCTTCTGCGAGCCGATCCCCCAACCTACGGCAAGCACCGAAGACCTGATGCTCGGCATCGGCGGTGCGGTCAGCACCGCCGGCACCCTGCAGGCGGCGGCCGAGATGCTGGACAGCGAGCCCGCCGAGACCCTGGTGGTGATCGGCCCGGAGGTGGCGACAAGCGACGCGCTTGAGTTCGCATCGGCCCTGCGGCTGGCGCGGCCGGCCGTCGGCGTGATCCTGGTGCGCGAGTGGGTCGACGTGCGGATGCTGACCGATGCCCTGCGCGCCGGGGTGCGCGAGGTCGTCCCCGCCGGCGACCGTGCTGGGCTGATCGTCGCCTGCGAGCGTTCCCACGAGGTGTCGCTGCGCCAACTCGCGGCGAGCGCCGCCACGGACGCGGTGCCCGCGCCGGAGGGACGGATCGTCACCGTGTTCGCCGCCAAGGGCGGCTGCGGCAAGACCACGTTCGCCGTCAACCTGGGCTTGGCGCTCGCCACCGGCACCGGCCAGCGGGTGTGCGTGGTGGACCTGGACCTCGCGTTCGGCGACGTGGCGATCAGCCTCCAGCTCGATCCGGCACGGACCATCATCGACGCGCTGCCGATGGCTGGTCACCTGGACACCACCGGTGCCGCATCGCTGCTGACCAGCTACCGGCCGGGGCTGGAGATGCTGCTGGCCCCCGTGGTCCCCGGCGACGCGGAGAAGATATCGCCCGCGCTGGTCGGCGAGCTGCTCGCGGTGCTGCGCGGAATCTTCGACTACGTCGTGGTGGACACTCCCGCGCAGCTCAGCGACCACGTGCTCACCGCTATGGATGCCTCGGCTCACATCGTGCTGCTCACCACCCCGGAAGTGCCGGCGCTCAAGAACCTCCGGGTGACGCTGGACCTGCTGGACATGCTCTCCTATCCGGCCGGGCTCCGGTCGGTGGTGCTCAACCGGTCGGATTCCAAGGTCGGGCTCGGCGCGGAGGACGTGGAGCGGGTGGTGCGCGGGCTGATCGCCGCCCAGATCCCGTCCAGCCGCGACGTGCCCGTCTCGATCAACAAGGGGCTGCCGATCATGCTGGCCAGCCCCAGGCATCCGGTCAGCCAGGCCATCACCCGGTTCGCGCGGCAGCGGCTGCTCGAGGTGCCCGCGGCGAAGTCCCGGTCCCAGCGCAGAAGTGCGCGGCGGCAAAGGAAGGCCGCATGAGCCTGTCCGACCGGCTGGCCAGGCAGCAGGCGCTGGCGCCCGCCCCGGTCCGGCCGGAGAGTCCGGGCCCGCAGCACCGCAGCGCCCGGCACCGGCTTTCCGATCGGCCTGCCCCGCCGCGGGCGCTGGCGCCGAAGCAGATGCGGGCGCCTGCGCTGGCAACGGAGCTGCCGGACATGCCCAGCCGGGCCGCCCGCAACGCCGACCCGTTCGCCGAGGTCAAGCGCAGCGTGCACGCGGCACTGCTCGACGTGCTCGGGCCGAAGCTGTACGACGCGCGCCTTGAGCAGCGGGAACTCGAGCAGCAGGTGACGCAGACGCTGCAGGAGGTGCTGCAGCGCGACGAGACCCCGCTGACGGTGGTCGACCGGTCGCGGATAGCGCAGGAGGTGGCGGACGAGATCCTCGGCCACGGCCCGCTCGAGCCCTACCTGCGCGATCCCGGGGTCTCCGAGATCATGGTCAACGGCCACGACCAGATCTACGTCGAGCGCAGTGGCCGGCTGCACCCCGTGCCCGCTGTCTTCGCCGACGAGAGTCATCTGCGCCGGACCATCGACAAGATCGTGGCCCGGGTGGGACGCCGGGTGGACGAGGCCAGCCCCATGGTCGACGCCCGGCTGCCGGACGGCAGCCGCGTCAACGCCGTCGTCCCCCCGGTGGCCCTCGACGGCTCGCTGCTGACCATCAGGAAGTTCGCCGCCGACCCGTTCACGCTGGACGATCTCATCGGCTTCGGCACCGTGACCCCGCCGGTGGCCGAGTTCCTGATGGCCTGCGTGCGGGGCCGGCTGAACATCGTGATCGGCGGTGGAACCGGCTCGGGCAAGACGACCACCCTCAACGTGCTGTCCTCCTTCGTGCCGGACGATGAGCGGATCGTCACCATCGAAGACGCCGCGGAACTGCAGCTGCGGCAGGAGCACGTCATCCGGCTGGAGTCGCGCCCGCCGAGCCTGGAGAACCGCGGCGAGATCCGGATCCGCGATCTGCTGCGGAACGCGCTGCGGATGCGGCCGGACCGGATCATCATCGGCGAGGTCCGCGACGGTGCCGCCCTGGACATGCTGCAGGCGATGAACACCGGCCATGACGGTTCCATCACCACGACGCACTCGAACTCCCCGCGCGACTCCCTTTCCCGCATCGAGACCATGGTGCTGATGGCCGAAGTCGACCTGCCGCAGCGTGCTATCCGCGAGCAGATGGCGTCGGGCATCGACCTGATCATTCACCAGTCCCGGCTCAAGGACGGCAGCCGGCGGATCACGCACATCACCTCTGTCGAGGGAATGGAGACCGACATCATTACGCTGCTCGATGTTTTCCTTTTCGACTTCCACGCGGGGCTGGACGAGCATGGCCGGCACCGGGGTGTGCTGCGCAGCACCGGCCTGCGGCCCCGGTTCGTCGACACCCTGGCCGATCGCGGCGTGGCGCTGCCAGCGGAGATCTTCGCCTCCGAGGGGTTCGGAAAGTGAGCGGCGTCGCAGCCGGGGCAATCTTCATAGCGCTGCTGGGACTGGCGCTGCTCGTCACCAGGTCGCTGCGCCGCGATGACGGGCGCCCGGACCTGGCGGCCCAGATCGAGCGCTACGGCCAGCAGCACGGGCAGGCCGCTGCGCACGCGGACGGAACGGTGGCCAGCGCGGCCGTGGGCTGGGTGGCGCGGATGCTGCAATCCGGTGACACTGACCGGCAGCTTGCCAAGCGGCTCGACCGGGCCGGAATCGCCAGGAAGCCAGCCGAATGGGCGCTGCTCGGCGGCTGCGCCTGCGTGGTGCTCGCCGCACTGCTGACGGCACTCACCGGCAACGCGCCGGTCGCCGTCATCGTCGGAGTGCTGGCCGGCTGGCTCGGGATGCGGCTCGTGCTGAGCTTCCGGATCGCCCGGCGGATGGCTGCCTTCGGCGACCAGCTGCCGACGGTGCTGCAGCTGGTGGCCGGCTCGCTGCGGTCGGGCTTCTCGCTCGTGCAGGCGCTGGACGCGGTGGTGCGCGAGGAAGCCCAGCCCGCCGCAGGGGAGTTCGCCCGCGCGCTGGCCGAAGCCCGGCTCGGAGTCGCCCTGGACGTCGCGCTCGACGGGGTCGCCAGCCGGATGGACTCCGAGGACCTGCGGTGGTCGGTGATGGCGATCCGGATCCAGCGGGAAGTCGGCGGCAACCTCGCCGAGGTGCTGCGCAACACCGTGGTCACGATGCGCGAGCGTGCTTACCTGCGTCGCCAGGTCCGGTCGCTCAGCGCGGAGGGGCGGCTGTCTGCCTACATCCTGGTCGCGATGCCGTTGCTCGTCGGCGGCTGGCTGATGCTCACCAGCCCTGCCTACATGCGCCCGCTTTTCACCTCGCCGGTCGGGCTGGGCATGCTCGTCGGCGCCGCCCTGCTGCTCGTGGCCGGCGCGCTGTGGATGCGCAAGGTCATCACGGTGGTGGTCTGAGGTGCCTGCTGCCGTGATCCTCATCGGCGGGGTCGGCGTGCTCGCGCTGGCGATCGTGCTGCTCGTGACCGCGTCGCTGCCGGCCCGGTCCGCGCCGCGAGGGGCCGCCGCGGGGCTGGCCGCGATCGACCGGGGTTACGCCCAGCCGACCTTGAAGGCCGCCAGGAGCGGCTCCGACCTGTTCGCGGCAATGCCGGACTGGCTGGAGCGGCTGGCGCGCCGGCTGTCCCCGGCAGGTATCGCCGGCGCGCTGGAGCACCGGTTGGACCTGGCGGGCAACCCGCCCCGCTGGACCCCGGATCGCATCCTCGCCGTCAAGGGCCTCGGACTGCTCGCGCTTGGCATCCTGGGTGCGCTGTACGGGCTGCACAACGTCGGCCTGTTCGTGCTGTACGGCGGCATCGGCGGCTTCGCCGGGTTCTTCCTGCCCGACCTGCTGCTCTACAACGCCGGCGTGAAGCGGCAGGCGCGGATCCTGGCCACCCTGCCGGACGCGCTGGACATGCTCACCGTGTGCGTGGAGGCGGGCCTTGGATTCGACGCCGCGCTCAGCCAGGTCGCGCGCAACACCCGCGGGCCGCTGTCCGCCGAGTTCGCCCGCACGCTGCAGGAGATGCAGATCGGGCTGTCCCGCAGCCAGGCGCTGCGCGCGCTGGTCACCCGGACCACCGTGCCCGAGCTGCGGGCGTTCGTGTCCGCGGTGGTCCAGGCGAGCGAGCTGGGCATCCCGGTCGCCCAGGTGCTACGTGAGCAGGCCACCGAGATGCGGCTGCGGCGCCGCCAGCGGGCCGAGGAGAAGGCGCAGAAGGTGCCAGTGAAGATCATGTTTCCGCTGATCGGCTGCCTGTTCCCGGCGCTGCTTGTGATCATCATTGGACCGGGTGCGATCTCGATCGCGCACTCGCTGTTCGGGCATTAGAGCGATGGCCACCGCAGCGACCATGAAAGCCGCCCCCGGCCGGGCCCGTCCCGACCACGGCAGGCTGATCATGGTGCCGATGGCCATCGTCATGCTGCTGCTCGACGTGATCGCGCTGACCCGTGGCGGCGGCCTCGATCCGCCGCGGCTGCTTCGCACTGCGGCGATCTGCGCCTTCTACGCCCTGATCATCTGGTGCTACCTGCGGCGGGCTCCGGCCATCGCCACCAGCGGCTCGATCACCGCCTACGCCGCCGCGGTGGTCGCCACGCTGACCCCGTTCGCCTTTCCGTTGCTGCCCGCGGGGCTGCCGGGAGCAGGCCAGCAGCTGGTCGGCGACGCGCTCGTGCTGGCGGGCACCGCGTGGGCGGTGTGGTCGCTGCGGTTCCTCGGCCGCAACCTGTCGGTGATCGCGCAGGCCCGCGACGTGGTCGATAGGGGCCCGTACCGCCTGGTGCGGCACCCGCTCTACGCCGCGGAGATGGTGTCCGCGCTCGGGCTCGCGCTCTGCGTCGGCACCGTCGCGGCGTTCGCTGTCTGGCTGGCGCTCTGCGGGCTGCAGGGGTACCGCGCGCTGCGGGAGGAGCAGGTGCTGCTGGACGCCCTGCCAGGCTACCGCGGTTACCGCGCCCGTACCGCCGCCTTGCTGCCCGGCCTGTTCTGAAAGCTCCGGCCGGGACGTAGCCGACGGCATGGCCTGACCCAGCTCAGCTCTTCCGGGACCAGGCGAGCACCGGGCCGTGCGCCCGGAGGGTGACCGGCGAGCCGGGCGGCAGGTCACGGCCGCCGAGGGTCCGCACGATGATCGCCCGGCCGCCGGTGTCCCGCTCGGGCTGCACGTAGACCACGGCGTCGTGGCCGTGGTAGCCGTAGGAGATGACCCGGCCCGCCAGGCAGCGTGGCCCGGCCGCCGCTGCCGGGCCATGCGGCCCGCCCATGTCCGCGGGCCGGCTCCCGTCGGCGGCCTGGAGCTCGACCTGCTCGGGCCGGATCAGGACGGTGACCGGGCCCGGCGGCGGGACCGCGGTCCCGCCGGGATCCACCGGCAGGCTGCCCAGGATCGTCTGCACGACACCGGCGCCGAGGACCCCGGTGAGCAGGTTCGCGTCCCCGATGAAGGAGGCCAGGTCGGCGTCGACCGGCCGGGCGTAAAGGTCCTGCGGGGCGGCGCACTGCGCGATCTTGCCGTCGCGCAGCACGGCTACCCGGTCCGCGGTGGACAGCGCCTCGTCCTGGTCGTGCGTCACCAGCACCGCGGTGGTGCCGGCCTGGCGGAAGATCTGCTGGACGTCGGCCCTGACGCTGGCCCGCAGGTGCGCGTCCAGTGACGCGAACGGCTCGTCGAGCAGCACCACGGCCGGCTGGATGGCCAGCGCCCTGGCCAGCGCGACGCGCTGCTGCTGACCGCCGGAGAGCTGATGCGGGTAGCGCTTGCCGAGCCCGCCCAGGCCCACCGACTCCAGCAGCTCGGCCGTCCGCCTGCCGCGGCGTTCGCGGGGCGGCAGCCCGAAGCCGACGTTGCCCGCGACCGACAGGTGCGGGAACAGGCTGCCCTCCTGCGGGACGTAGCCGATCCGCCGCCGTTCCGGTGCGACATGGACGCCCGGCCCGTCCGCCACAGTGCCGCCGATCGTTACTGTCCCGCCATCGGCGCGCTCGAATCCGGCGAGCACCCGCAGCAGCGTGGTCTTCCCGCTACCGGACGGGCCGAGGATCGCGGTCAGCGATCCCGCGGGCACCTCAAGGTCCACGCCGGTGAGGACCGGAAGGCTGCCGAATGCCTTGTACAAGCCGGTCATGGCGAGTTGCGTCATGGCACCTATCTTTGCGCGTGCGCGGAGCGGTCGAAGAACCGTCCGAGTACGTAGCTCGGCACCGCGGCCACGGCGATCATAGCGAGCGCGAACGGCGCTGCCTGGCCATAGGACACATTCTGCTCGTAGACCCAGAACTGGGTGGCCAGCGTCGCCGCGCCAGTCGGGATGAGCAGCAGGGTAGCGGTGAGCTCCGTGACCACCGACAGGAAAACCAGGCAGAACGCAGCCACCAGGCCCGGTCCGGTGAGCCGCAGCGTCACCCGCCGCAGGACGGCCAGCTTGCTTTGCCCGAGGGAGCGGGCCACCTCGTCGAGGCTGACCGGTGCCCGCGCCAGGGACGCCTTGACCCCGACGAGCGCCAGCGGGAAGAACATGATCGAGTAGCAGAGGATCAGCAGTGGCGTGCTCTGGTAAAGGAAGCTGTCGGCATAGCGCTCGGTGAAGTACGACAGCGCGAACGCGGTCACCACGCCGGGCATGGCGAGCACCAGGTACGTGCTGCGCTCCAGGAGGTTCCTGGCACGGCCGGGATACCGGACCGCGAGCAGCGCGACGGGAAAGGCCGCCGCGGTGTCGATGGCGGCGGCCCCGACCCCGTACAGCGCGGTCTGCCACGCTGCCCCCGGGAGTGATATGCCGTCCAGTGAGTGCGTGCCGCCCTCGAAGATCCAGTAGATGCTGGCGCCGACCGGCACGCCGAGCGCCGCCATGATGAGCAGTGCGAAACCCGCCAGCACGGGGATCGTGGCGCGGCCGAGCTGGTGCGGTGAGAGCTGGCGCGCGGCGAGTGCCCCCGACCGGCTCACCCGGCCCTTGCCGCGCAGCCTGCCCTCGCCTGCCAGCACGATCAGGCTGAGCAGGACGAGCACCAGCGAGAGGGCGCAGGCGCTGGTCAGGCTGAATGAGTTGAATTCCGTGAAGATCTCGGTCGTGAACGTCTGGTAGCCGAGGATCTCGAACGCGCCGTACTCGGCCAGCAGTACCAGGGCGACCAGCAGGCAGCCACCGAGAATCGCCCCGCGTGCCTGCCGCAGCGTGATCCGGAAGAACGTGCGCACCCGGCCGGTGCCCAGGCTCCGCGCCACCTCCTCCTGGCCAGGATCGGCCGCGCGCAGGCTGGCCGCCACCGGCAGGTAGACCAGCGGGTAGACGGCGAGCGTCATCACCACGACCGCGCCGCGGAAGCCCTGGACCCAGGGCCAGAGCGAGACCCAGCCGAAGCTCACCACGAAGTCGGGGATGGCAAGCGGCACCACGACAAGGACCGCCCAGACCCGCCGCCCGGGCAGCGCGGTCCGCTCGACGCACCAGGCCGCCGCGGTGCCGATGACCGCGCACAGCACGGTCACCACGAACGTGAGCCTGATCGTGTTCCAGAGCAGCTCGCGGGTCAGGCCGCGGAAGACAAGCCCGGCCACCGTCGAGGTACCGGCCCCGTGCGCCTCGATCAGCAGGAAGACGAGCGGCAGCGCGAGCACTGCCGCCACGGCGGCACTGGCAGCGATCAGGGCTGCCGGGAGCCGTGCCTTCCGCGCTGCAGGCGCCCCGGTGGCCGGGGGCTGCTGCTGCAGCGGGCCGGGCGTGGCGAGTGCCGGCGGCGCGGCCACTAGGGGGTCCCCGCGCCCGGTGGCGTCACAGCAGCCCGGCTTCGCGCAGCAGGTCGATGGCCGCGATCCCGTCACCAAGCTCGCCGACTGTAATTGGATAAGGCTTGAGCTGAGCCAGCGGCGTCTCCGGGGCAAGGGTCGTCACCCCCGACGCGATCGGGTACTCGAAGCTGATCGACTTGGCCGGGTTGCCGATGATCTCCTGCGCCTGCTTGCTGACCAGGAAGGCCAGGAACTTCTGCGCGGCGGCCTGGTTCTTGCTCGACTTCAGCACCGCGGCGCCGGAGATGTCGAGGACGTAGCCGGGATCGTGCGCGGCGAAATGGACGATCTTCGAGTGGATTCTGCCCGCGCCGATCTCGGCCCGCAGGCGATACCAGTAGTACTGGTTGATGACTCCGAAGGCGACCGTGCCGGCATTGACATCTGCCGCAATTGTCTCGTTATCGGGGTAGACGTGACTGCCCGCGTTGGCCTTGATCGACTTCAGCCAGCTCAGCGCGGCGGTCTTGCCGTCAGCGCGGAGCACGGAGGTCACGACGGACTGGAAGTCGGTCTCCGCGGGCGCGATCGCGAGCTTGCCACGGTACTTCGGCTCGGCGAGCTGGAGTATCCCGGTCGGCAGCTGGCTCGCCGGGATCAGCGCCGGGTTGTAGATGAGCACGCTCACCCGGGCCGATACCCCGACCCAGTCGCCTTGCGGTGAGTTGTACTTCGCCGGCGTGTGCGCGAGCGTTGCCGGGTCGACCTTGGACAGCAGGCCCAGTTCCTGGAGGTGCTCAAGCGGCGGGCTGTTCTCGGTGTAGAAGACGTCCGCGGGGGAGCGGGACCCCTCGGTCAGGATCTGGTCGGCCAGCATGTCCTCGTCGTTGGGACGGACATTGACGTTGATCCCGGTCTTCTGCTCGAACGCATTCACCAGGGCCTGCGTCGTCTGGGGGTGCTGGCCGCTGTAGAGCGTGATCGACTTCCCGGCTGATCCGGCAGCGCCGCCGCCGCATGCCGCGAGCAGGCCGCAGGCCAGTGCGAGCACGGCGGCCGCGGGCAGCCGGCTTCGCTTCCCGCTGTTGCGGGGCGGGCGGGGAATTCTTGTCCTGCTGATCACGGAGATTGCCCCCCTCACTGCCCGCGCACTGGTCCGCGACCGGGTTCCCGGCCGGGCGGAAGGTAGCTTAGGCTTACCTAACAACGGGCGGAAGGTAGCTTAGGCTAACCTAACAAACAGAGTCAATCCTGGGTCGGCACTGTCCGCCGGTTGTCCCCGGGCGGGTCTCGGCCGAGCCGGCTTGGTCTGCACGGAGTTTCCCGGGTGGCCTCCACGGGGGCGCCGAGCGGTTTCCGCCGGCCGGCCGCGGGCATCGCCACCGGTGATGCCTTCGACGTAACCTGGGATCACTGCGACAGAAGTGCCGAGGTGACCGGCTTGCGAGACATCCTGGACCCGATCGTGAAGTGGTGGACGGCCGGAGAGACGTTCGGCCTGGCGACCGTGGTGCAAACCTTCAGCAGCGCGCCCCGGGAGCCAGGCGCCGCGCTTGCCGTGTCCAGCGGGGGCGAGGTCCTTGGCAGCGTCTCCGGGGGCTGCGTGGAAGGCGCCGTCTACGAACTCGCCGGCAGCGTCATCGAGAGCGGGGAGCCGGTACTCCAGACCTACGGTATCAGCGACAACGACGCCTTCGCCGTCGGCCTGACCTGCGGTGGCATCATCGACATCTTCGTCGAGCCGGTCAGTCGCGAGCGCTTCCCCGAGCTAGGAGATATTGCGGCGGCCGTCCGGTCCGATGCGCCACTCGCCGTGGCGACCGTGATCGACGGCCCGGGCAAGACCGGCGCCCGGCGGGTTATCTGGCCCGCGGATGACCAGGGGCCGGGCGCGGCCGAGACGCTCGGATCCGGCGACCGGCTGGATCAGGCCGTGGACGATGACGCGCGCGGCATGCTGGCCCAGGGCGTGACCGGCGTGCGCCGCTACGGCCCGGACGGGGAGCGGCGCAGAGACGAACTCGGCGTCTTCGTGCAGTCGTTCGCCCCGCCGCCGCGGATGCTGGTGTTCGGCGCGATTGACTTCGCGGCCGCTGTCGCCAGGGCGGGCAAGTTCCTCGGGTACCGGGTAACCGTCTGTGATGCACGGCCCGTCTTCGCGACCGCAGCGCGCTTCCCGGACGCGGACGAGGTGATCACCGACTGGCCGCACCGCTACCTGTCCGGGATCACGGTGGATGAGCGCACAGTCATCTGCGTGCTGACCCACGACCCGAAGTTCGACGTCCCGCTGCTCGAGGTCGCGCTGCGCACGCCCGCTGCCTACATCGGGGCCATGGGCAGCAGGCGAACGCACGAGGACCGGCTGGAGCGGCTGCGCGAGGTGGGGCTGTCCGAGCACGAGCTGGCCCGGCTGCGATCCCCGATCGGGCTTGATCTCGGGGCCAGGACGCCGGAGGAGACCGCGGTGGCTATCGCGGCCGAGCTCATCCAGCTGCGCTGGGGCGGATCCGGCCTGCCGCTCACCGGGACGACCGGGCGGATCCACCACGGCTGAGCGCCGCCAGCGGACGCCGGCGCTGCCGCCCGCCCGCCCCGTCCGCGCCTGCGCCCGCGCCGGCCTGCGCCTGCGCGCGCCGGTGCTAACGCTGACGCCCGCCCGCACTGCCCGCGCCTGCGGGCGCGGGCGCTTAGGGTGGTCAAGCGTGGAGTCTTACGTCGCCGGCATCCTGCTTGCAGCGGGCGCAGGGAGCCGGCTCGGCCAGCCGAAGGCAACCGTCGAGATCAGCGGCGAACCGCTGGCCCGCCGGGGAGTCGCGCTGCTGCGTGACGGCGGCGCCCAGCCCATCGTGGTCGTCACCGGCGCCGTAGCGGTCGACCTGCCGGGCGTGCTGATCGTGCATAACCCCGGCTGGCGCAGTGGCATGGGCTCCTCACTCGCCGCGGGGCTGGCGATCGTCCCGGACAGCTGCGGCGCGGCCGTGGTCGCCCTGGTCGACCAGCCGCTGGTCGGAACGGATGCCGTGCGGCGGCTCATCGCCGCCTACCGGGCAGGTGCCAGGGTGGCGGTCGCGGCCTATCACGGCAGGCCGCGCAACCCGGTCCTGATCGCCCGCGAGCACTGGGCGCAGGTGACTGCCCTGGCTGTCGGCGATGCAGGAGCACGGCCGTTCCTCAGGGCACACCCGGAGCTGGTCACGGCGGTGGAGTGCGGCGACACCGGCAGCCCGGACGATGTGGATACCCGTGCCGATCTCGAGCGCATCACGGGTCTGGCCGCCCTGGGGGGAGCCGGTCCCGGGCGAGCCAGCCAGGATCCCGGGCGAGCCAGCCAGGATCCCGGGCGAGCCAGCCGGGATCCCGGGGGAGCCGGTCCCGGGGGAGTCAGCCGGGGTCAGGGCTAACGCACTGGATGCCCCAGGCGTGCGTCACGCTGCTGCCGGGATCTAGCGTGATCAGGTCCAGTCCGGTGACGAAGGCGTTCGGCGGGCAGGTCATCGGCTCGACGGCCAGTGCGCGCCTGCGGTGCGGCGCGTCCAGCGCATCGCCGGTGAATACCTGCAGCCACTGGTAGCCCTCGCCCGCCCAGAACGACACCCGCACGCCGGACGCGCTGAGTCGTACCCAGGCAAGGCCGCCGGCGTCCCTGGAGAGGCCGGTGAACGCATGATCGAGGCGGGCGCCGGCGATCGCCCGGGCCTTGCGGAAGTCTTGCGGCGTTCCGGTGACGTCCTGCGGCGCAGCGGCGGGTATCCCGCGGGAGTCCGCCGGCAGCCACTGGGCCGCTGGCAGCGCAAGCTCGCATTCGTCGATTGCGGGCGTGCCCGCGGTCAGGTAAGGGTGCGACCCGGTGCCGTAGGGGGCCGGCCGGGTGCCCGCATTCAGCGCGGTGATGCTGACCTCCAGCCCGCCGTTGGCCGTCAGCCGGTAATCGGCGGCAAGATCCAGGCAGAAGGGATAGCCGGGCTGCCCGTGCAGCAGATGGCTGAGCCGCACGCTGCCAGGCTCGTGCTGGCTGGCCTGCCAGCCTGCCCAGCGGGTGAGGCCGTGAATCGCGTTGCCCTTGGCTGGCTCACTCAGGTCCAGCTGGTAGTCCGTCCCCGCGAAGCTGTAGTGGCCTCCGTCAATGCGGTTCGGCCAGGGTGCCAGCAACTGGCCCGCGGCCGCTGGCGGCAGCTCATCGGGCTCGTATTCCGAGATGACAGGCCGGCCACGGTAACTCAGCTGGCGCAGGCCAGCGCCGAGTTCGGCAACAGTGGCCCGGTAGTCGCCAGCGGAGATCTCGTGCTGCGTACCGGTCAGCGGGATCAATGTCGGCTTTCCCATGGTGCCCATCATGCTGGCCGGCCCGCCGGCGATCCGGCGGTACCCCCCGCCATAAATGCCGGCGGGGCTGCATAGGGAGCGGGGACCGTCAGCCCCGCCAGCAATTGCACGATAACTTCCCCTGGGGCGCACGCGGGCGAACTTGACCAACCCCGTGCGTTCCACGGTGCCGTTGCCGGTTCCGCCGGGCATGATCGTGTTCTGCGGGCGCATCCTCCGCATCGGCCGTGGCGGCTCGGCATCGGCCGTGGCGGCTCAGCACCTGCCGTGGCGGCTCGGCGCCGGCCGTGGCGGCTCAGAGCCAGGCTGACCGACAAGGAGAGACGCGGACCACCGTCGGCCGTTCGGGCTGGCTGCCCGCCGGGACGCTCGCCGAGCGGTACGGTAAGAGCGAGAAGATCACGCCGCGCGGTCCACTGGACGCGTCTGCTGGCACGCGTCGGCGCGATCGGCGGGAGTAGCCTTTCCAGTGGGATCGAAGCGACCGCCTAACGGGATGGAAGCGGCGACGCAATCGATCGGCGGGACGGAATTAAGCAATGAAGAAAGTCGTCCTGAGTAAAACCAGAATCCCCAATCGCTATAAGCTGCTCCGGGTATTGGTGCCAGCTCTGGCGTTACCGTTAATCATTATCGCCGCCCCTTTCGGTGGCTATATGGGGGTGGCGGATGCTGCCAGCGCCAGTACCGTGACTTTGTGTAGCCAGTATCAGGCATTGCCGGTAGCTACTGGTAGCGGTAATTACATTGTCAAGAACAACAACTACGGCGGGCAAGCGGAGTGCCTGAGCAATGCTAACGGCGGGGCGAATTTTACTGTTACCTCATCGTCCGCAAGTAACGCCAGTCCGCAAGCCCCAGCCGCCTATGCTGAGATTTTTCGAGGCTGTCATTGGGGCTTCTGCACATCAAATAGCGGCCTTCCTCTCCAGGTATCCAGTCTCGGCAACCCCCGTACGAGCTGGAGCACAACTCAAGGTGCTTCAGGCGAGTGGGACGCTGCCTACGACATCTGGTTTAATCAAACTTCAACGACATCGGGCCAGCCTAATGGTGCTGAACTCATGATCTGGCTCAATAGTAACGGTACTCCTGCTATTCCTGCTGGGTCTCCGACGGTAACTATTAATGGTATCCGTTACTACTTCATAGAGTCGCTGCGGACTAGCGGTACCGTATCGTGGCCCCTGCTGAGCTATATAAGAGTTAACCCTGGCGCTACCTCAGTAAGTAAGCTGGGAATCAACAATTTTGTTCAGGATTCCGTGACTCGTGGTTATATTCAGCCTTCTATGTACCTCATTTCCGTCGAGGCCGGCTTTGAGATCTGGAACGGTGGAATTGGACTTGAGACAAAGTCGTTCTCCCTGACGCCTTAGCTTCGCCCGGCAGTCACTGCTGTCGCTCCCGGCTTATGATCGCTGATTCGCTGAGTTGATCATCTAGTGTCGGCAGCGCCGGACGGCGATGCCGCTGCCGTCAACGCCCGGGAGGACCCGACATGCCAGGACCGCTGGATGGAATCGTCGTGCTTGATATGACCAGGGCACTGGCAGGCCCGCACGCGACGATGATGCTCGGCGACCTCGGCGCGCGGGTGATAAAAATCGAGCAGCCTGGCACCGGTGACGAGTCACGGCGCTGGGGCCCGCCGTTCGCCGTGGCGGCGGGCGCGGCGGGCGCGGCGGGCCGGAAGGCCCAGGCCGACGGAACTCCAGCCAGTCCGGGCGGCCTGACGGCCAATCCCGACAGCACCTATTTCCTCTCTTGCAACAGGAACAAGGAGTCGGTGACTTGCGACCTGGCGGCTGAGGAAGGCAAGGAACTCCTCCGGCGGCTGGTGGCCCGCTGCGACGTGCTGGTGGAGAATTTTCGCCCGGGTGTGCTTGACCGGCTCGGCTTCTCCTGCGGGCGGCTGCACGAGCTGAACCCCCGGCTCGTCATCTGCTCCATCACGGGGTTCGGCCATGACGGGCCGGAAGGAGCGCGCCCTGGCTATGACCAGATCGTGCAGGGCGAGGCTGGGCTGATGAGCGTCACTGGCATGGACCCAGCTCATCCGGTGAAGGCCGGGTTGTCCATCGCGGATGTGCTGGCCGGGATGAATGCGGCCCTGGGCGTTGTCGCCGCGCTGCACGAACGTACGGCAACCGGGCTCGGCCGCGTCGTCCGCACGTCCTTGCTGGCATCGATTGTCGGCGCGCATGCGTTCCAGGGCACCCGCTGGACGGTCGCGCGGGAGGTACCGGTGGCCACCGGCAACCACCATCCGTCGATCGCGCCGTACGGGGCGTTCCGGTGCGCGGACGGCCTGATCCAGGTGGCCGTCGCGAACGAGGGACTATGGCGGTGCTTCGCCCCGGTCGTCGGCATCGATCCGGCTGACGGGCGGTTCGCCGAGAACCAGCTCCGGGTCGGGCGGCGTGCTGAGCTGATTGCGGAGATCGAGCGGGCCCTGGCCGGCGGTGACCGCGCGCACTGGCTCGCGCTGTTCGCGCAGGCGGGCGTGCCGGCGGGCTCGATCCGGGCGATCGACGAGGTGTATGAGTGGGATCAGACCCGGTCCCAGGGCCTGGTCATCTCGGTTGATCATCCGGTGCTCGGCCGGATCGAGCTGCCCGGACCGGCGCTGCGCTTCGACGGGGCAGCCCCGCGCGATCACACGCCGCCGCCGGTGCTTGGCCAGCACGACGTCGCCGTGCGCGCCTGGCTTGACCAGGATGTGCCCGCTGCGGCCGGAGACTGATCCGCACGACCGAGGAATTGCGCAGCCAGGGAGCCCGTTGCGTGGCAGGTCCAAGGACTGCCCTGCGCTTAGCTCGCGGCTGCCCGGGGCCGGGCTGGATCGGCAGCGGTGCTCAGTGCAAGGGGTGCCGTCCGGCGAATGCCATCACGACTCCGGATGTCATGAGGCACAGGGCAAGCGCGTTGAGCCAGTAAACCTTGCTGTGCCGATGACTGTGCACAGCCGGACGCCTGTGCCTGCCACCGGCCGGTGATTTGCGTATGGTGCTCCGCATGCTCGTCCCCCGAATGCGATTCGCGCGAATACCCTGAGCTACTCATTCCCAGTTCTGTACGCCGATAAGCCCGCCTAGGGGAATGGACGCGAATTACGAGGATGTTGCGGTGAATTGCGGAGAATGCCGCAAAGAGAATTGCCCGGATTTCGCCGCGAAATGCCGTAAAGCCGCAATCTGACTCACCCAAGAGCCGCCAGCCCGGTCGCGCCGAAGTGGCGGACTGAATCGCGCCGGGCGGAGCTAGCGGTGCGGGATCAGCAAGCCGGTCCTGACCGCTTCCGCAGCCAGAACGCCGAAAAGGTAGAAATAGGCGGACTCTTCATCCTCGAAGAAGCGCACTTCGTGCCTGGCTCCGCCTGCCGCGCTGAATACCTCGTACCCGCTGGCTGTCTCGATCAGGCACAGAGCGCCATCGACCTCTTCGCCGACCGCATATGCGGCGGACGGGATAGCCGCGAGTGCCGCGAGCTCGGTGAAGATGCCCTGGGTGGCCATCCGGGACCGAGCCGACCTCCGGCGGCGGGGAGATTCGGTCGTCGCTGGCGTCACCGCTGCGTCCGGCGTCACCGGCGCCTGGGGAGCGGGCGGCCTAGCTGGCTCCCCCGACACGGCCGTCCCCGCTGGCGCCGCGAGCAGATCCAGCGCAGCAGAACGGAGCGTCACTGCCGGTGACAGCTGCGTCGCCAGGGGAGTAGTCGCCAGCGGAGTATCTGTCACTGCAGGCACCTGAGCAGCAACGGGGGGTGCCTGCGCGGCCAAGAACTCCTGCGTGGTCAGAGGTGCCAGGGGTGCCTGCGCGGTCAGACGGGCCTGGCCGGCGTGGGCCGCAGCGGAGGCCGCGCGCAGCGCTGCCGCCTCCAGCGGCATGGGAGCCTCACGGGCCGGCGGGGCGACGGTGAAATCGGAGGTGAAGTCGGACCAGGGCGGCGCGGGAGAACGAACGGGCGCGGTAGTCCCGAAGTCCGGTGCGGGCGGGGCGGGGGAACGACCGGGCGCGGTGATCCCGAAGTCCGGTGCGGGCGCGGCGGGGGAACGAACGGGCAGGCTGGTGGCACCGAAGTCCGGCGAGACGGGGGCAGCCGTCAGGCCGCCAGCCGGGAAGAGGACGCCGAAATCCATCGTGGCCGGGCCGTAGTCACCGCTCAGCGGGCCGTAGTCGGCTGTCGCGGGCCCGTAGTCGGCCGCTGCGGGACCGTAGTCGGCCGTTGCCGGGCGATGGCCGGCGTTTGCGGGACCGTAACCCATCGCGTCCCGCGGCTTAGCCGCGTTCCCTGCCGGATAGCCCGGGTAGTCCGCGCGTTCCTCCGTGAGGTCAGTCACCTCATCCCGGAGCGTTACCAGCTCGAACACGCCACGGTCCACCTGCCAGTACCCGAGTTGCTGCGCCTCGAAGGCGTCATGGCCCAGGTAGGCGATATGCAGCCGGTCGCCAAGATCGTCGAGCACCATGCAGCGCTGACCCCGGTACGTGGCCATCGGCCTGGACTCCCAGAGCGCCTGGACATCCTGGACTCGCAGCTGCTTGCGCCAGTGCCCGGTGGCCGGCTCGAAGCCGAGTTCCTCCGGGGGCGGGCATGCCGCGAACAGCACGACATCGCCGTCGGACGGGCCGACCCCCGCCTCGTAGGGAGCGCCCTGGTAAGTCGCCATCAGCCGGTAGCGCATGATTCAGATCCCTCCGGACGGCCGCAGCCATGCCTGGCCGTCGAACCGGGCGATGAACTCCTCCGCGCCCGTGGTGATCCGGTACATCTCGGCACCGACTGGTACCGGGATCGGATCGGTGTAGTACTCAGCCACCCTGCGCGCCCGCGAGGAAGTGAAGCCAGTCCCGGTGAACGGCGGCTTGCCTCGCCAGTCGCCGCCGCGCTCCGGGGAGTAGGGCACCTGGTAGGACCCCGCCCGCACGGCGCTCCACCGCATGACGTACACCTCCGTGAGTTCCGGCCCGAAGTCCGAGCCGTCATAGCGAAGGTCCAGCGCTTCGTAAAATTCTGCAGGGTCGTCAAACGAGCTGTCCTGCACTCGGTAGACGAATCCGGCGATCACCGAGCGCCGGCCCGTCAGATAAGGCTCTACCAGCCGGGGCGGTATTGCCTTCTGCATCAGCGTACCCGGCTGAATGGGCATGGATGCTGGATCGACCTGGCGCACGCGCTCCCCTGGGGCAGACTCCGGTGCAATGTCAAGAGACTCTCATATCGGGAAATACCTCCTCAACTGCTTCGGCGGACTGATCACCCCGGCTGCGTGCCCGGCCACTGCCGCTCACGCCCGAGCCGGCGGCCCGGACGCGCAGGCGCGGTGGCCGAACTACAGTGGCTCCGTGCCGGGGCTGAGCAGCGAGGGGCACCGTTTCGGTGCTGATGATGGCTCCGCCGATCCGAGGGCGGCCGCCGCGCTCGCCGCGTTCGCTTCGGGTACCGGGACCGAACATGCTGCGCTTACGTCGCTGGCCAGCGTCCGGCTGCTGGTGCCGGTGATGGCAGCCGCGGCAGCGGATGCCGGCGATCGTGCGGCCGGCGGTGACAGCGCGGTCGGCGGTGAGAGCGCCGAAAAGGCGAGTGAGATGAGCATCCCCACACTGGTCGGGCACGATGGCCGTCCCGCAGTTCCGGCGTTCACTTGCCTCGACGCGCTGGTCAGGTGGCGGCCGGGTGCCCGTCCGGTGCCCGTGCAGGCGGCCAGCGTGTGGCAGAGCGCCGTCGCGGACTCCTGCGCCGTGGTTCTCGATATCGCCGGGCCGGTCCCGCTCGCCGTTGACGGCGCGCGGCTGGCGGCGCTCGCGAGCGGCCAGGCCGTCCCGCTGCCGTACGAGGATCCCGATGTGCTCGCCGAGCTGACCGCGATCATCGCCGGGCAGCCCGCGATCGGCCGGGCACGGCTGGCCGACGGCGGTACTGACGGAGACCTGGTTATCGAGCTCGCCTTCTCGCCAGGTCACGCCGGGTCTGCCGGCGAACTGGCCCGGCTGGTGGGAACCGCCATGCTGGCCAGGCTCGGCAGCAGGCTGCGCAGAGGGATCCAGATCGTGATCAGCCCGCCGTCCTCGGCTGGCGCGCAAGACGCTGGCGCGCAAGACGCTGGCGCGCAAGACGCCGGCGCATAGGACGCCGACGCACTGGGCCGGGCTGCCCGCATGGCAGGATCGGCAACATGCTGCGCTGGCTCACCGCGGGAGAATCGCACGGCCGGGCGCTCGTCGCGATCTGCGAGGGGATGCCCGCCGGGGTGCGGATCGACGCGTCCGACGTAGCGGTCGCGCTCGCCAGGCGGCGGGCCGGATACGGCCGCGGCGCGCGGATGAAGTTCGAGCAGGATGAGGCCGAGATCACCGGCGGCGTGCGGCACGGCCAGACGATCGGCGGCCCGGTCGCGATCCGGGTGGCCAACACCGAATGGCCGAAATGGGATGTGGTGATGTCCCCCGATCCTGTCGATGCGGCCGAGCTTGCCGGCCTTGCCCGGGCCGCCCCGCTGACCAGGCCCCGTCCCGGCCACGCGGACCTGGCGGGCATGCAGAAGTACGGTCACGACGACGCGCGTCCCGTGCTGGAGCGAGCGAGTGCCAGGGAGACCGCGGCGCGGGTGGCGCTCGGTGAGCTCGCACGCCGCTTCCTGCAGCAGGTTCTCGGCATCCAGATCGTGAGCCATGTCGTATCCATCGGCTCGGTCAGCGCCCCGGACGGGGTGCTGCCCGGCCCGCAGGACGCAGGCCGGGTGGACGACGACCCGGTGCGCTGCCTGGATCCGGCCGCAGCCGCCGCGATGCGTGCGGAGATCGACGCGGCCCGCAGGGATGGTGACACGCTCGGCGGTGTCGTCGAGGTCGTCTGCTACGGTCTGCCGCCTGGGCTGGGCAGCTACGTGCACTGGGACCGGCGGCTGGACGGCCGGCTCGCCGCGGCCCTGATGAGCATCCACGCGATCAAGGGAGTCGAGGTTGGCGATGGCTTCGCCACGGCCCGCCGGCGCGGTTCCGCGGCACACGATGAGATCGACGGCGGCCCGGACGGGATCCACCGCCGCACCAACCGCGCAGGCGGGATCGAAGGCGGCATGAGCACGGGCGAGGTGATCAGGCTCCGCGCGGCGATGAAGCCCATCTCCACGGTGCCCAGGGCGCTGGCCACCGTGGACGTGCGCACTGGCGAAGCAGCGAAGGCGATCAACCAGCGCAGCGACGTGACCGCGGTTCCGGCGGCGGGCGTCGTCGCCGAGGCCATGGTCGCGCTGGTGCTGGCGGACGCGGCGATCGAGAAGTTCGGCGGCGACTCGGCCGCGGAGACGACGCGCAACCTGCGCGGCTACCTGGAATCACTGGTGATCGCATGAGCGGGCCAGCGGCCATCCTGATCGGGCCGCCGGGCGCGGGCAAGTCGACCGTGGGCCCGCTGCTCGCCGGGCTGCTGCGCGTCACCTTCCTCGACACGGACAGCGACATTGAGGCTGTGGCTGGCAAGCCGGTTGGCGATATCTTCATCGAGGACGGCGAGCCGGCCTTCCGCGCGCTGGAGCGCGAGGCAGTTGCCCGCGCGATTACCGTCCACCCCGGCGTGCTCGGCCTCGGCGGCGGAGCGGTGCTCGATGCCGGCACCCGGCGGCTGCTGGCCGGCCAGCAGGTCGTGTACCTGGAGACGGGATTCGCCGCCGCGGCGAAGCGGGTAGGGCTCGACCGGGCGCGGCCGCTGCTGCTCGGCAACCCCAGGGCGCAGCTGAAAGCGCTTCTCGAGCAGCGGCTGCCGATCTACGCCGAACTCGCCTGGATCACCGTCGGCACGGACAGCAGGTCCGCGGCGGAGGTAGCTGACGAGATCGCCCGCCAGTTCGACAGCGCGGACGCCCGCGGGTGAGCGTCACCCGCATTCCCGTCGGCGGCGAGCGCCCGTATGAGGTGGTCGTGGGCTCCGGCGTGCTCGGCGAGCTGCCGTCGCTGGTCGGCAAGGACGCCCGCACCGTAGTCGTCGTCCATGCCGGCGGTCTCGGCGAGATCGCCCGGCCCGCCTGCCGGGTGCTCGAGGATGCCGGCTACGTGGTGCACGCGGAGGCGATTCCCGACGGCGAGGCAGCCAAGGACATCGCGGTGGCGGCGGGGCTGTGGACCCGGCTGGCAGCGCTCCGGGTGACCCGCTGGGATGTACTGGTGGCGGTGGGCGGCGGGGCGGTCACCGACCTGGCCGGATTCACCGCCGCGTGCTGGCTCCGCGGCATCCGCCACGTCCTGGTGCCCACGACGCTGCTGGCGGTCGCCGACGCCGCGATCGGCGGGAAGACGGGCGTCAACATCCCGGCCGGCAAGAACCTGGTAGGCGCCTTCCACCCGCCTGCCGGCGTGCTCGCCGACCTGTCGGTGCTGGCATCGCTGCCAGCGGCGGAGTACCGCAGCGGGCTCGCAGAGGTGATCAAGGCCGGGTTCATCGCCGATCCGGTGATCCTCGACCTGATCGAGGCCGACCCGGCCGCCGCAGCAGCCCCGGCCGGGCCCGCCGAGCGCGAGCTTGTCGAGCGGGCGGTCCGGATGAAGGCGGCCGTCGTCTCGGCTGACCTGCGCGAGGCCGGGCAGCGGGAGATGCTGAACTACGGTCACACGCTCGGCCACGCGATCGAGCGGGCGGAGGGCTACCGGCTCCGGCACGGCGAAGCGGTGTCGATAGGCATGATTTACGCAGCAGCCGTGGCCAGGCTCGCGGGCAGGCTGGATGCCGCGACGGCGGACCGGCACCGCCGGGTGCTGTCCGCCGTCGGGCTGCCGGTCGCCTACCGGCCCGGCGCCTGGCCGCAGCTGCGGGACGCGATGGCGGTCGACAAGAAGGCGCGCGGCGCGCGGCTGCGGCTGGTCATACTCAACGGGCTCGCCCGGCCAGGCATTCTCGATGACCCGCCGGAGGAACTGCTGGAGCAGGCATACGCAGAGGCGTGCGCGCCATGACGGCGGAGCCGTGCGGGCTATGAGGGCGGAGGCGTGCGGGCTATGAGGCAGGTGCTCGTGCTCAACGGGCCGAACCTCGGTCGGCTCGGCTCCCGCGAGCCCGAGGTCTACGGCTCGGCGTCCTTTGCCGACCTGGCCGCTGCCTGCCAGCAGGCTGGGCGCGAACTCGGGCTCGATGTGCAGGTCAGGCAGACCGACGACGAGGCCGAGCTAGTCCGCTGGGTGCACGCTGCGGCCGACGCCAGGACGCCAGTCGTCTTGAACCCGGCCGCCTTCACGCACTATTCGTACGCGCTCAGGGATGCCCTCGCGATGCGGACCGCGCCGCTGGTCGAGGTGCACCTGTCCAATCCGGCCGCGCGCGAGTCTTTCCGGCACACCTCAGTCGTGGCAGGCGTGGCGGACGGAACGGTGGCCGGCTTCGGCGTCCTGTCCTACCAGCTTGCGCTCCGCGCGGTTGCCGCGCTGATCTCCGCGGCGCCTAGTCCCGGTTGACGTCGTGGTGCCGCAAGTCCCGGTTAGCGTCGTGGTGCCGCAAGTCCCGGTTAGCGTCGTGGTGCCGCTAGTCCGGGTTGACGTCGTGGTGCCGCTTGTCTCGGTTAACGTCATTGTGCCGCTTGTCCCGGTTAGCATCGTCCAGTCCGGTTCGATCTGGGCCTGATCCCGCACCGTGCGCCACGTCAATCACAGCAGTCTCAAGATCCAATTAACGGTTGCGATTTACCCGGTTCGCGCCGGCCGGATCGTAACCGCTCACGATCCTGAGCCCGTCGGGGCGGCTCGCCCGCCAGGTCGGCCGTCGCGCTGGCCGGCCGGCGTCGGCCGTCGTGCTGGCAGGCTGCGGTCGGCGCATCTACGCTGGAGAAGCGGGCCGGTGCCGGCCTGGCAGCGATCCGACCGCGAAAGGCATGGCGGGAATGCGCATCGGGATGTCACTGAACTACGCGGGCGGATTCGCCGAGACCGTCGTCGAGCTTGCCGATTACGAGAAGGCCGGGCTCGACATCGTCTTCGTGCCCGAGGCGTACAGCTTCGACGCCGTCAGCCAGCTCGGCTTCATCGCGGCGAAGACGGAGCGGCTGCAGATCGCCTCGGGAATCCTCCAGCTGTACTCAAGGACCCCGACGCTCACCGCGATGACGGCGGCCGGGCTCGACTACGTGTCCGGTGGCAGGTTCGTGCTCGGTATCGGGGCGTCCGGGCCGCAGGTGATCGAGGGCTGGCACGGGGTGCCTTACGACTCGCCGGTGGGCCGTACCCGCGAGATCATCGAGATCTGCCGGGCCGTGTGGCGACGCGAGCGGCTGCAGTATGCAGGCCGTCACTACACGATTCCGCTGCCGCCGGACCAGGGGACCGGGCTGGGCAAGGCGCTGAAGCTGATCAACCACCCGGTCCGGGAGCGCATCCCGATCGTGGTGGCCGCGCTTGGCCCGAAGAACGTCGAGATGGCCGCGGAACTGGCCGAGGGCTGGGAGCCGATCTTCTACTTTCCGGAAAAGGCAGCGTCCGTCTGGGGAGCGCCGCTCGCGGCGGGCGCGGCGCTGCGCGATCCATCGCTTGGCCCGCTCGACGTGGTCGCGCAGGCAGGGCTCGCGATCGGCGAGGACGTCACCGGATACCTGGAGCTTGGCCGGCCGGTGCTGGCGCTGTACATCGGCGGAATGGGCGCCAAGGGCCGCAATTTCTACCACGACCTGGCGGTGCGGTTCGGTTACGAGGCTGAGGCCGTCGCTATCCAGGAGGCATACCTGTCCGGCCGGAAGGACGAGGCCGCCGCGCTGGTGCCCGGATCACTGCTGGCAGGGACATCCCTGATCGGCCCGCGGTCGCTGGTAGCCGAGCGGGTGGCGGCAATGCGCGAATCCGGCGTCACCACGCTGAACGTCACGCCGATTGCCGCCACCCATGCCGAGCGCGTCCGGCTGATCGAGCAGGTCCGCGATCTTGCCGGGTAAGCGCACCGCGATCCTGGCGGATAAGCACGCAGCGGCTTGCCGGGTAAGCGCACCGCGATCCTGACGGGCAAGCACGCAGCGGCTTGCCTGCCGAGCGCACTGCGGGCACGCTGGATGAGCCGTCCCGGACCTGGCGGGTAGGCGCGCGGCCCGCGGCGTTGCCAGCGAGCGGCCGCGCTGCCTGGCCGGTCTGGTGACGATCTGGCACTGCTGACGGTCAGGAACGGCCGGATTGTCGCCTTCCGGATCCCGGTGTGTTACAAATGGCTGCGGTCGTCGTCTCACCGGGCAACGGAGGTGGCGGTGCTTGATCAGAATGTGACCCAGGAACTCGCCCGCGAGGCTGCGGGGCTGCTGAGCATCGCCGACGTGTCCGACGTCAGGTCGCTGCACAGGCTCACCGCTCTCGCGGCACGGCAGGTGCCTGCCTGCTCGGGAGCAACGGCGGCGCTCTGGCGCGATGGCGAGCCGGTAGAGATGGCCGCAACCCACCCGGACCTGGCCGAGCTCTTCGAGCTGTCCTGGCAGGGCCGCTCCGGCCCGTGGACGCAGGCGCTGGCCACCAGCGAGGCCGTTTACTGCCCGGACAGCCTTGCGGAGGACAGGTGGCCTGAGTACGCAAGCGCGGCGCTGTGCCGCGGCGTCCGGTGCTCGGTCACGCTGATTCACCCGCTGGGCCCGATAACCGTGACGTTGTCGCTCTTCGGGGCACGGCCGCGTTCACTGGATCCGGAGCGGATAGCGCTGGCCGAGCTGCTCATCGCATTCGGCGGCGCGACCATGGGCAACGCGTCGATCTACGGAGACTCGCAGCGCACGGCCCTCCAGCTTCGCGAGGCTGCCGAGTCCAGGACAGTCGTAGACCAGGCCAAGGGCATTCTGATGCACGCTCTTGGCTGCAGCGCGCAGGATGCCTTCGACCGGATGCGAGAAACCTCCCAGACGCGCCACGTCAAGGTGACCGAGGTCGCCAGAACGATCATCAAGGCGCATCGGTCGGTGAGCGGGCCGCGACCGGCCGGTCAGGCCATCGCCGGCGACCGCCGTAGCACCGACCGCTCGTAGACGGCGAGCGTCTCCTGGCCGATGCGCTCCCAGGAGTAGCGGGCACGGGCACGGTCGGCCGCGGCGATCCCGTATCCCTGCAGCAGCATGGGGCTGGCAAGCAGCTGGCGTATCCGCCGGGCCAGCAGGGCAGGCTGCCCCGGCCTGACCAGGACGCCGGTCGTTCCATCCACGATGGCGTCCTGGTGGCTGCCGCCTGCGGCCGCCACCACCGGCGTACCGCATGCCATCGCCTCCAGCGGGACCATGCCGAACGGCTCGTAGAGCGCCGTGTGCACCAGCAGGTCCGCCGAGCGGAGCAGCGCTGGCATGCGAGCCCGGCTGACCTGCCCGGTGAACACGACCCGGTCGCCAATCCCCAGCGTCATGATGAGCCGGACCAGCGCGCGGTAGACCGGATCCTTGCTCATCTGGGCACGGGGCGGGCCTCCGGCGATGATGAGTTCACAGCGGGGTACCTCGGCCATGGCGCGCACGATGACGTCCAGCCCGGAGCGCTCGGTCAGCGGGGCCACGGCCAGCAGCCTCGGGCGGCCGCTGCGCCTTGCCACCGGGCCGTTGGGGAGGAACTCGGCGGTATCAACCCCATAGGGCACCACCCTGATGGCGTCCCGCGGCACGCCGAGCCTGGCAAGCTCGGACATCTCGCCGGAAGAGCTGGCGAGGACGGCGCTGACGCTACGGGCGATCAGGGCCTCAAGCCGGAGCCTGGCCTCCGGGCCGCCCGCCGGCGCGCCATAGTGCCGCTGCTCGGAGGTGCCGAGCGAATGAAACGTCTGGACGACTGGCACCCGCACGTCGCGGGTCGCGGCGAGCGCGGCAAGGCCCCCGGTCCAGAAGTGGGAGTGCACGACATCGGGGATGGCCTGTCGCCATCGCTGTGCCAGCTGACCGCTGAACGCCGCCATATGCGGGAGGACCCTGTCAGCCGGGAGCTTAGCTGCCGGGCCGGCGGCCAGGTGCTCAATGGTCACTCCGGGGGCCACGGCCGCCCGGGCCGAGAGCGCTGGAGCGTCCTTGCGCGCATAGATGGTGACCTGATGCCCGAGCCCGCCCAGTGTCCGGGCGAGCGTGGACAGCCCGAGAGCCTGGCTACCGGGATCGGCGGCCGCGGTGCCGCGGGGCGGCGTGAGCTGACTGGCCTGCTCGGCGACGAGGGCAATTCTCATGAGACTGTCTCCTTCAGGATTGCCACGACGATGACGCCGCAAGTCGCGAAGGAGATCAGGAAGGCCGTACGGCAGGAATCTGCGGTACCGGCGAGATGCCTCAAGATGAGCACGCTCCGCGACCACGCCGTGGCGGCGTGGGGGCGTGCCTGCGTCATAGGCACTCTTACTGCCCCCATTATGTCCTGGTACCAACGCGCTCAAACCCGGGGGTCGCATATCCGGACCCGCCCGCCGCCAGCGGGCCTACACTTGCCTATTCCGCTGACTGGTCCGGGGGGGTTCCAGGCGAGCGCGGGCCCGCCGCGCAGATTGGACCGAACCATGCCGCAAGGCAAGGGCATCCCCGCGCCCGAGCGGGAGATTGCCGAGCTCAGGGCACGGTCGGGCGCGCTGCGGCAGTCTGCGGCCCTGCCCGGAGCGCGGCTGCCGCAATTGCTCGATGCCGCTCTTGCCGAGCTGGATGGCGCCATTGACACCGTGGCAGGGCTGCACGCCGGTCCCGTTCCCAGCGCGGCAGGTGGCCCGCAGGCCGATGCTCCGGACACCGAACGCAGTCTGCTGCGCGCCATGTTCCAGGACGCGCCGGTGCCGCTGTTCGTACTCGACCGCGACGGGACCATCCGGCGGGTCAACAGGCGGGCGGCGGACCTGCTTGGCTCCGGGGCCGGCTACGCCAGCGGAAAGCTCTTCACCGCGTTCGTGGCTCTGCCCTCGCGGGCGGCGGTCCACTCCCAGCTGGCCGCCGTCGCGAGGACAGGCAAGCCGCGGCGCGTTTCGTGCCCGCTGCTGGGCGCGGATGCCGCAGCGCAGGTCGTCCTCGCGCTCGACGTGCTGGACCTCGCGGGGGAGTCCGGCCTGCTGATCGCGGCCGCCAGTACCGGGCCAGACGCAGCGCAGGACGCGGCGGCCCGCCAAGCGGACTCGTCCGGCGGGCCAGGTACCGTTCGCGGCGGGGCGGCGGACCGGGCCGTCGAGGCAATCACCCACCGGCTGGATCTGGTGACCGCGGCGACCAGGCTGCTGCTGGAGAACGCTACGTTCAGCGAGTCGGTGGCTCTGCAGCGATGCGCCCGCCTGCTGGCAGGGGAACTCGCCGCGTGGGTCATCGTCGATGTGGACCGCAGGCAACGGCTCAGGCGGCAGGTCGTGATTGGCCCGTCCGACCATGAATCTGAGCAGCTTGCCCGGACGATCTCCGCCGTCGATCCGCAACCGGGTTCGGCGCCGCGCCAGGTACACGAGTCGGGCAGCTCGATGCTGATAGCGCACGCTGAAGATGTCAGCATTCTCGGCACCGGTGCTGACAGCGTCCCGCTGCTGATGCAGCTGGGCGCGACGTCCGTGCTCTGCGTGCCGCTGAGCGACGGGGAGCAGAGCTACGGCGTGCTGACCCTGGCCCGGCGGGCGAATGAGCCGCATTTCGAGATCGCCGACCTGGGCCTGGTGGAGGAACTCGGGGAGCAGCTGGCCCTGGCCATCAGGGTGGACCGGATGTTCAGGCGGCGCACGGAGATCGCCGATTCGCTGCAGGCGAGCCTGCTCCCGCGCGAGATTCCGGCCATCCCGGGCGTCGAGATCGCCGCTGCGTACGTGGCCGCCACCGAGGGACTCGAAGTGGGCGGTGACTTCTACGACGTCTATCTCGTCCCGGGCGGCTGGGGCGTATCGATCGGGGATGTCTGCGGCAAGGGCGAACGCGCCGCGGCCGTCACCGCAGCCGCGCGCCATGGGATCCGGGTACTGGCGCACTGGGACCCAGATCCTGCCGGAGTGCTGCGGAAGGCTAATGAGCTGATGCTGGCGGAGGAGTACGACGGACGGTTCGTCACCGCCTGCGCCGTGCACTTCCAGTGGCGCGGCAACGCGCTGCGAGCCGTGCTCGGCAGTGCCGGCCACCCGGGCCCGGTACTGGTCAAGGCCGACGGGCGGGTGCGGGTGCTCGACGGCGGCGGCATGCCACTCGGCCTCTTCCCCGACGCGCAGCCGGCCGGGCAGGACGTTGAGCTGAGTTCCGGAGACCTGCTGTTCCTGTTCACCGACGGTGTTACCGAGGCGCGCAGTCCCGAACTGGCCTACTTCGAGGAGCGCCTGACAGATGCGCTCGCTTCGCTGGCCGGCCGCCCGCCTGCGGAGGTCATTTTCGCCATGCAGACACTGGTGGTCGAGTTCAGCGTGAATGAGCTCCGCGATGACATGACCATGCTGGCGCTGCGCGTCGGCGCTGTACCCGCGGGCTGATCACTTCGGCCGGCTGCCAGGGCCTGCCCGGCCTTCGAGTAGCTCCTCGATCGAGACGGGCGCAGGATCGGCCCAGTCGTCAGCCGGATCGCCTGCCGTCAGGTCGGCTACGGTCTGCAGGTCATCGTCCGCGGTTCCGGCCAGCTCGGCATCGCGCAGGATCGCCGAGGCCACGGCGGCCGGATCACGCAGCACGTACTCCGGGTACGCGATGCCGCCGGTCGCGCCGGTCGGGTCGATCTCCCCGGTCGCGCCGGTCTCGTCGGCGGCGGGCACGCCTGGGCTCTTCCGCACGAGGACGTGCCTGCGCAGCCAGCCGGACGCGCGCGACGGGAGGAGAATGCCGGCCGCCCCCGTCAGCATGATGACCCAGCCCGCAATGTTGAGATTCAGCCCTGGCGGGCTGGCGCTGACGGCGAAGGCGAGTATGGCGCCGACCGCCAGCATCGTAAGCCCCGTCGCGGTTTTCATGATCCTCCAACCTTGGCCAGTTGCTTATCCGGGCCGAGCAGGCACTCGCGCAGGTAATTGAGCGACTGGGTGAGCAGGCGGGACACGTGCATCTGGGAGATGCCGAGCGTCTCGCCGATCTCGGCCTGCGTCATGTTGCCGTAGAAGCGCAGCAGCAGGATGCGCTGCTGGCGCTCGGCCAGTTCCTTCCAGTGCGCGGAGACGGCTTCCATGTCCAGCGCGCGTTCTACCTGGCCGTCCTCCTCGCCGAGTAGTTCGGCAAGGGTGGCCGTTTCGTCATCACCGGCCAGCGGCGAGTCCAGTGACCAGGCATTGAAGCCGAGGTCGGCGCGCCTGGCGTCCTGCAGCTCACCGGCGCTGACGCGGAGGTGCGAGGCAAGCTCAGCATCGCCGGGAGCCCGGCCGAGCCGCTGGGTAAGATCCCTGGCCGCCGTCCGCATCTCGAGCACGAGTTCCTGGGCGGATCGCTTGACGTGGACTTGCCAGCAGCGGTCGCGGAAATGCCGCTTCAGCTCGCCGCTGACGCTCGGGAAGGCGTACGCGGCCAGGCTGACGCCGACCGCGGGGTCAAACTTGTTGATGGCCTTCATCAGGCCGACGTAGCCGACCTGCATGAGCTCGTCCGCAGACTCTGGCCCGTTCCAGTACTTCCGCGCGCACGACCGGACCAGCGGCTGGTAGCGGGTGACGAGTTCCTCGCAGGCTGCGGCCCGGCGCTGATTGCCGAGCGGCAGCGAGCGGACGAGGCTGAGCAGCTCGCCGTCCGCGCAGTGCGCGAGATCCGCTGCTGGCTCCGCTGCTAGTGTCACCGCTGTCATTGCCTGATAGCGGATCGCCGGGTTCGTCATGATCACCTCCGTGTAGCCGGGATGACTGGCCGATCGCCAGCCTGCCCGCCCAGCGGGAAATAAACATGGCACCGCGGGGGCAGGGCCAAGGCGGGAGGTCACCATGCCGGTTGCTCAGCGGCGGAACCGGGGCACGGAACCCGCGACCGGGCCGCGCGTGGTTGTTGTCGGCGGCGGATTCGGGGGGCTGTCGGCCGTGGCCGCGCTGGCGCACTCCGGCGCTCGCGTCACGCTGGTGGACCGTAACGCCTACAGCACGTTCCAGCCGCTGCTCTACCAGGTAGCGACAGCGGGACTGGCGCCCTCAGATGTCGCCTACCCGCTGCGCGCCGTCACCCGGCGGGATGCCGCCAGGTTCCGGCTGGGCAGCCTTGCCAGCATCGACCTGGCGGCCCGCCTGGTCACGCTGGCCGACGGCAGCAGCCTCGACTACGACTACCTGATCCTCGCCACCGGCGTCTCGGCCGCATTCTTCGGCATCACCGGGGCGGCGGAGCACTGCTTCAGCCTGTACACGCGCCGCAATGCCATCACCCTGCGCAACCAGCTGGTCGCCGAGCTCGAGCGGCGCAGTCTCCCCGGCCAGGCCGATGGGCTGGCCATCACGATCGTTGGCGGCGGAGCCACCGGCATCGAGCTGGCCGGCACGCTCGCGGACCTGCGCAACATTGCGCTCCCCGCCGCGTTCCCCGACGTCAGCCCCGACCGCGTGCAGATCCGCCTGATCGAGCAGGCGGCTTCCCTGATCACGCCGTTTCGCCCGGCGCTGCGCGACTATGCCTACCAGCAGCTGCGCGCGCGCGGCGTCGAGGTGCGGCTGGGCACGGGCATCGGCGCGGTATCGGCGCAGGGAGTCCGCCTGGCCGGCGGCGCAGACCTGCCGAGCGACATCACGGTCTGGGCGGCCGGCGTCAGCGCGCCGGAGCCCGTGACCGGCCTCGGGCTGGCCCAGGGCCACGGCGGCCGCGTCATAACTGATCCTGATCTGCGCGTGCGCGGGCATGATCGCGTCTTCGCCGTCGGCGACATCGCGCTCATCGACGGCCAGCCGCTCGCGCAGCTCGCCCAGCCGGCGATCCAGCAGGGCCGGCACGCCGCGGCTCAGATCCGGCGGCTCATGGCGGCTAAGGGTACCGTCCCGTTCCGTTATCACGACAAGGGCACCATGGCCACCATCGGCCGCCGCTCCGCGGTCGTCCAGCTGCCTTACCACGTGCGATTCCGCGGCACCATTGCCTGGCTCGCCTGGCTCGGCCTGCACCTGGTGACGCTGCTCGGCGGCCGCAACCGGATTTCCGCCATGATCAACCTGTCCTGGCGGTACCTCACCTGGCGGCGGTCGGGGGGAGTGCTGGCCGGCGAGGAGCCATCGGAGACCGGCTAGCCGGGGGCGCGCCCGTACAGTCATGCACATGCCCGACATTCATGCCGCCCGCAGGGCGCGGCTGCAGGAGCAGACTGCAGCGCTCGGCGCGGACGCCGCCCTCATCACCAGTCTGGTCAATGTCCGCTACCTGACCGGCCTCGCCAGCTCGAATGCGGCGCTCCTGCTGCCGGCCGCCGGTGCCGACGGGGCCAGGGCCGGCGCCGACGGGGATGCCGTGCTGGCGACCGACTCCCGCTACGCGCCCGCGGCGGAGCGTGACTGCCCGGACCTCGAGCTGGTCATCGACCGGTTCGCGGAGCCCGCGCTTGCGGCGCTTGCCGCTGCCCGCGGGCTGGCCGTGCTGGGCTTCGAGGAGCATGAGATGACCGTCGAGCGCCACCAGGCGCTGGCCGGCCGCAGCCTGACGCTGGTGCCGCTCGGCCGCCTGGTGGAAGGCCTGCGGATGGTCAAGGACGCCGGTGAGATCGCCCTGCTTGCCCGGGCCTGCCAGATCACCTCCGAGTCGTTCGAGGCGGCTGTTGGCTGCATCAGGCCCGGCGTGACCGAGCGTGAGCTCGCGACCGCGCTGGAACGCGAGATGATCGATCGCGGCGCGGAAGGACTGGCCTTCGAGACCATCGTCGCCAGCGGGCCGAACGGGGACACGCCACATCACGCGCCGGCCGGCCGGTCGTTCGAGCCGGGGGATCTCATCACGATCGACTGCGGCGCCCGGTATGCCGGTTATCACGCGGACATGACGCGCACCGTCGCGATCGGCGAGCCGGCGGCCTGGCAGCGGGAGATTTACGATCTGGTGGCCGCCGCGCAGCGGGCCGGGCTGGCAGCGGTCATCGTCGGCGCCGAGGTGGCGGCGGTTGACGCGGCGTCCAGGGACCTGATCAGCGCAGCGGGCCACGGCGCGCATTTCGGGCATGGCGTTGGCCACGGCGTCGGCCTGGAGATCCACGAAGCGCCGATGATCGGGTATGGAAGGACGGGTAGACTGGCCGCCGGAGTTCCCGTCACCGTCGAGCCCGGTATCTACCTGCCGGGCGCGGGCGGAGTCAGGATTGAGGACACTCTCGTGGTGCGCGCCGGCACTGGCGCGATCCCGGGCGAGCTGCTCACCACGGTCACCAGGGAATTGCTCGTCCTCTAGCCCCGGACGCCCGACGCCCGCCCGGCCCGAACAGGCCCCCATGCAGGAGACACGACAGACGTGGCCACGACGAACGACCTGAAGAACGGCATGACGCTCAACCTCGACGGTCAGCTCTGGGGCGTCGTTGACTTCCAGCATGTGAAGCCGGGTAAGGGTGGGGCCTTCGTGCGCACGAAGCTGAAGAACGTGCTCACCGGGAAGGTCGTCGACCGGACCTTTAACGCCGGCGTCAAGGTCGAGGTGGCCAGCGTGGACCGGCGGGAGATGCAGTACCTCTACCGCGAGGGCGACGAGTTCGTGTTCATGGACGTCCAGGATTATGACCAGCCCCGGATTCAGGCGGCCACGGTCGGCGACGCCGCGGACTACCTGCTGGAGCAGCAGACCGTGGTAGTGGCATTCAACGAGGGCGTGCCGCTGTACGTGGAACTGCCCGCGTCGGTGGAGCTGACGATCAGCCAGACGGATCCCGGGGTTCAGGGTGACCGGTCCACCGGCGGCACCAAGCCGGCGACCCTGGAGACCGGGGCGCAGGTCCAGGTCCCGCTGTTCATCACTACCGGCGAGAAGGTCAAGGTGGACACCCGCACCGGCGACTATCTCAGCCGGGCGTGACTCCCCGGCCTTCCGGCCAGCGGCAACCTGACGGTCGTCATGTCGGCACGCGGTAAGGCCCGCAAGCGGGCCCTGGACATCCTGTTCGAGGCAGAGATCCGCGGCGATCCCGTCCTTGACCTGCTGGCCGAGCGCTCGGAGTCCGCGAGCCCGCCGGTGCCCGAGTACGCGGCGGAACTCGTCCGCGGCGTGCAGGAGCACCGGGCGCAGATAGATGAGATGCTCGCGGGCAACGCCAGGGGCTGGACGCTTGAGCGGATGCCCGCGGTGGACAGGAACATCCTGCGGATCGGCGCCTACGAATTGTTCTGGGCCGCCGGGGTGCCCGACGGCGTGGCGATCAGCGAGGCGGTTCTGCTCGCCCGCGAGCTATCGACGGACGCGTCGCCCGCCTTCGTCAACGGCCTGCTCGCCCGCCTGCTCGAACTCAGGCCGACGGCCGGTGGCTAGGCCTCCGGCTCACCGCCTGCTGGTTCACCGCCTGCTGGTTCACTGTCCGCTGGTTCACTGTCCGCTGGTTCACTGTCCGCTGGCTCACCGCCCGGCGCCGTCCGCGGGGTGGACGACAGTTTCGTAGGGGTCGGCGCGTTTTTGCTGGTAGCTGGCTTAGCCTGACTGAACGTGGGCGGCTTTTACCCGGCAGCCGCAGCCGGGGTGTGACGCCGCTGGGGCAAAGGGCCAACTAGGAGGTGTGAGCCAGATATCGTCATCGCCGCCGAACTCACCGCCGTCCCGCCTGGCGCCGCAGCGCAGCGGGCTAGCTGATGGCGCCGTTGCTGAGTTCGAGGCGCTGTACCGGGCGAACGTGGCGGCGGTAACCGCCTACTTCGCGCGGCGCAGCGCCGATCCGCAGACCGTGGCCGACCTGACCGGCGACACCTTCGCCCAGGCGATCACGTCGTTCGCCACCTTCGACCCGCGCAAAGGCACGCCACGTGCCTGGGTGCTCGGCATCGCCCGGCGGATCTACGCCGCGCACTGCGAAGCACACAGCCAACAGCGGAGCAGGGTGGAGCGCCTGGCGGGCCGCCGCGAACTCGCCCCCGACGAAGTCGGGGACCTGATCGACCGGATCGATGCCGAACGCGCTGGCCGGGAGCTGGTCACCAGGCTGACCACGCTGCCCGCCACCGACCGGGCGGTGGTCGAACTGGTGGACCTGGCGGGCCTGCAGGCCAACGAAGCGGCCCAGGTGCTCGGCATCGCGCCGGGCACGCTGCGGATGCGGCTGATGCGGGCCCGGGCCCGGCTGCGGAAAACGGCTAGCCCGGATCTGGCGCACGGCACCGATCCTGCGAGTGAGCCAGAGGGGAAGACATGACGAAATTCGAGGATCAGCTGTTCGAGCAGCTGATGACCGAGCACGGGCACCGGCTGCATGCCGCGGAGCGGCCAGCACCGGCCCGCCGCCGGTTCCGGCGGCCGGTATGGCTGGCCGCCGGCGCGGCCGGCACCGCGGCCGCTGTCACCGCCACGGTGATGGCGCTCGGCAGCGCACCCGCCTACGCCGCGTACTCGGTGACCCAGCACGACGGCGCCGTAACGGTGGCGGTCAACCGCCCGGCCGGGGTGGCCGGCGCCAACGCGACCCTGCATGCGATGCGCGCCCGGGTAGTGGTCGTCCCGGTGCGGCCAGGCTGCCCGCCGATCGGGTCGCTGCCGCGCCCCCGGCCGGCCCCGCACCCGAGCGTATGGGTCAAGGCACTTCTGACCGGGAACGGGCATCCGTCCGTCACGGTCAAGCTGGGCAAGGGCGGCATCCCCGCCGGGGACACGCTGATACTGGCGTTCACCGGTGGCCGGGGCAACTCGCTGGGGGAAGGGGGCATCATCACCGGGCCCGTGCCCCGCTGCGTGAGCCTCCCGCCCGCGCCGTAGCCCGGTGGGGTGGCTCCGGCTCAACCCAGTACCGTGACCCGGGCCGGAGAGCAAATCAGCACCAGGCGGCAGCGCAACCGTGCACCAGAGCCGGGTGGCTGCCCGGCAAGACACGGGCAGCCACCCCGTCCGCGCCAATGCCGCCGCTAGCGGCTCGCCTCCGTCCGCGGCGGGCGGCTGGATTGTCGGCGCCCCCGGCTACAGTCGGAGCATGCCGACGCCGCGAGGAGGCGCCAGTTGACCGGCGACCGGGTTCCAGGGAGGACCAGGGACGACACGGGCTGTCACATCCTGCACGTCGACATGGACGCGTTCTACGTGGGCGTGGAAATCAGGGACCGGCCGGAGCTGACGGGCGTGCCGGTAATCGTGGGCGCAGCCAGCGGCCGCAGCGTAGTGCTCTCGGCTTCCTACCAGGCCCGCGCCTTCGGGGTGCGCTCGGCCATGCCGATGATGCGCGCGCGGCGGCTATGCCCGCAGGCAGTGATCATCCCGCCCACCCACGGCCTGTATGCCGCCGTGTCCAGGGAGGTCATGGCGGTCTTCAGGTCGGTGACCCCCGAGGTGGAGCCGCTCGCGCTCGACGAGGCCTTCCTGGACATCTCCGGCGCGCTGCGCCGCCTCGGCCCGCCCGCGCAGATCGGTGAGCTGATCCGGGCCACGGTCCGCGGGCAGCAGGGAATTACCTGCTCGGTAGGAGTCGCGACCTGCAAGTTCATCGCCAAGCTTGCGTCGATTCACTGCAAGCCGGATGGTCTCCTCGTCATCCCCGCTGACGGCATCCTGGAATTCCTGCACCCGCTGCCGGTATCGGCCCTGTGGGGCGTGGGAGAGCGGACCGGGCGGGTGCTGGCTGGCCTTGGCCTGCGGACGGTGGCCGACATCGCGCATACGCCCCCCGCCACGCTGGAACGAGGTCTCGGGCGGGCGGCCGGCGCGCACCTGGCGGCGCTCGCGTGGGGGCGGGATGACCGCAAGGTGGTGCCCGGATCACTGGAGAAGAGCATCGGCGCAGAGGAGACCTTCGCCAGCGACGTGGCGGACCCCGCGCTCATCCGCCGGGAGCTGCTCCGGCTGTCCGGGCGGACGGCGCGCGGCCTGCGCGCCGCGGGCTGCGCGGCCAGGACGGTCGTCGTGAAGCTCCGGCTGGCGGACTTCACCACGATTACCCGTTCCCGCACGCTGCCCGAGCCTACCGATGTCGCCCAGCAGGTCTACTCCACGGCCTGCGAACTGTACGCAGCAGCCGGGCTCGATGCCGGCGCCAGGCTGCGCCTCGTCGGCGTCCGGGCTAGCGGGCTTGTCCCCGCGGCAGCCGCCGAGGCGCAGCTCGCGTTCGGGGACCGGCCGGCGTCCTGGCGCGAGGCCGAACGGGCGGTGGACCGGATCGCCGGCCGGTTCGGAACGGATGCGGTGCGGCCTGCCGCGCTGGTCGATGGTCACCCGCAGCAGTCGTGAGATGCGGCCGGTGCCGGGGTGTTACCAGACTGCCGGGGGTTGCTGGAGCGGCCCCAGGATGGCCGGTCAGCAGGCCGGTTCGCGGCTGGCGCCGGTGTACTCTTTCACTTGACGCGCTCGCGCTCGTATTCTGGGCATAAGCCAGGCCGTAAGGTGAAGTCATCGACACTGTCGCCACGCGCGAGTTCTATGGGAGGCAACGTGCCGCTTTCTGAGCACGAGCAGCGTCAGCTCGAGCAGATCGAGCAGTCGCTCTACGCCGATTATCCGCGTTTTGCCAACGCGGTCCGCGCCAGCGACCCGCGTGTGCACTACAAGCGCCGAGTCGTCGAGGCGGCGTTCGGGTTCCTGCTCGGCATCGGCATGCTGCTGGCGGGCGTGGTAGCTAACATCTTTATCGGCGTGGCGGGCTTCGTGGTCATGCTGGCGTCCGCGATGTGGGCGGTCAGCAGCTGGCGGCACATGACGGGCAACACCGCGGCCCGCGCGGCTGCTCAGGGCACCGCCGACGCCCCAGGCAGTGGCACCGCCGAGGGCAGCCCTGCCACGGGCCGCCGTGGCGGTGCAGGTCGCGGGGGTGCGGGTCGCGGGGGTGCGGGTCGCGGCGGTAGCCGCGGCAGCGCCAAGGAACGCCGCAGTGGCCGCGCGCACAGTCCTGGTTTCATGGAGCGGCTTGAGGAGCGGTGGCGCCGCCGTCAGGAGCGGGACCGCTAGCCACCATCCTGATCCTGCCAGCCCGGCCGGCCTGATCCGTTCTGCCGGCCTGGTCCGTTCTGCCGGCCTGGTCCGTTCTGCCGGCCTGGTCCGTTCTGCCCGGCTGGCTCGGCTGATCGGGTGATCGGCTAACGGGGCCGTTCACCTGCCGCTCAGTCGGCCGTGCCCTCCCGCCCCAGCCGGTGGACCCCGCCGCGTACCTGCAGCCCGGCCGCGTCCAGCCAGCCGAACACGTCAAGTGCGTGCTGCATGGCCATGCGCACCGGCACCAGCGCCGACAGCGGCAGCAACCTGGCCCGCCAGCGTGCCGGGCGGCTGGCCTCCGCCGCGACCGCCCGCCGGATGGTGGTGACGTCTGCGCGCAGCGATTCCGGTGCCTGCGCCGCCTTGGCGTAGCGCGCCCGTTCCTCGGCCCTCGCGATGTGGTCGAGCGCCTGCTGTCCATGCGCGTCCAGCCGCAGCATGGCGGCGAGCCTGCGGGAAACGGCACGCGGAGATTCGCTGGCCCGCCAGCCGATACCGTAGTCGGCAAGGTCGTCGTGGAGTTCCCGCCAGGCGGCATGTGCCCGCGTGCCGTCGTCCCTGGCAGCCTGCCAGCGCCGCCGCCTGACGACCGTCCTGATTATCCTTGGCGCGACTGCCAGGAGCACCAGGGCGCCGACGATGATGGGCACGACAGGGGCCGAGCTGCCATCCGCCGCCGTCCTGGTGCCCGATTCGCCGGCCGTACTCACTCTCCTGCGAAGCGTGCTGTCCGCGCCGGTGCCGCCTGACTTGACGCCGCCCGGGCTGACCGGGTTCGTCCCTGTTGACGACCCGCCCGGGCCGACCGACGCCGTGCTCTGGGTGTAGACCGGCTGGGTCGCAGTGCCCTGGCCGTCCTTCCCGCCCGGGGTTGGCTCGAAGCGCAGCCAGCCAATGCTCTGGAAGTAGAGCTCGGGCCATGCGTGCGCGTCGGCCTCCGTGACCTTCCAGGTCCCGTTCGGCTGCGGCCTGCCCGCGGTGTAGCCGACGGCAATCCGGGACGGTATGCCGACCAGGCGGGCCAGCGCGGCCATCGCGAATGCGAACTGCTGGCAGTAGCCACTCTTCGTCTTGGTCAGGAAGGTGACCAGGTCCGCTGGCGGCGGCTTCAGGCTGTAGGTAAAGCCCCCGCCTGTCAGGAACCAGTTCGTCAGCGCCTGCGCCTTCCCGAAGGGCGTCCTGGCGTTCGCGGTGATCTTCCTTGCCAGCGCCTGGAGTTCCTTGTGCGCAGCCGAGGGGAAGGGCAGGTACTGCTGGGCAATGCTGGCCACGGGTTTTGCGGTCTCTTCCCGCTGCTGCGGAGAAGGCTCGATGTCATCGCTCACTGCCGTGTAGCGGAGGCCGGACAGCCGCGGATGGGCCGAGAAAACCATCAGGGTCGCGGGGTCATCCTGCCAGCTGCCATGGATACTGACATCCTGCGGCGCGTACGGCAGCGGCAGGAAGGTCAGGCTGGATGCGTAGCCGGCGACCCCGCTGCTCATGGTGACCGTGGTTTTGAAAGAATTAGCCTGGATGGCCGAGCTGAGGCCGGGAATGGGCGGGAGCACCCCGCCCTGGCCCAGCGCGCTGCCCTGGCTCGGCGGCTGCACCACCCAGGTGTCCGAGTGCGGGTCGTAGTTGAGTACCTGGTCCTGCAGATACTGCTCCGACGGGTCAGGACTGGTGGAGCGGTAGGTGAGGATGGTGGCATTGCTGCCATGCAGCAGCATGCCCTGCATCTGGACTATCGGGTCGGTGAGCGTGGGCGCCGTGGCGCTGCCTCCGCCGGCCCCGCCGTGCCCGCTGAAGAGCTTGTGCACCTTGAGCCCGGGAAGCAGTAGCGGGATGAAGACCGCGAGACTGATCGCCGCCAGGCCGATGCGCCGCCCTGACGCGGCCAGCGCCCGGGTGTCGGGACCCCTGAGCGGCTCGTCGTCGTCCTCCGCGTGGCTTTGCCAGAGGGTGACAAGGCGCCCCCAGATCCGGAGCCGTTCCCGCCCGTCGGCAGCAAGCAGCGCCAGGTAGCCGGTGATGCCGAGGCAGAACGTGATCGTGGCGCCGACCGCGCCCTGCCTGGCGCTCGTCGTGATCGGCACGCTGAACAGCGCCAGCAGCGGCAGGCCGGCGATGGCCGGGCTGCGCAGCCGCACGGCGATCAGATCGGCCGCTGCCGCCATCAGCCCGATCCCGGCCGCCGCCAGCAGCTCGGCGCCATGCGTCCCCAGGACAGGCGGTGCGTAGATCCGCTCGCCGATTCCCAGACTGGCCAGGTGCCGTAGGTGGTGGACGGAGTTCTTCGTGGACACGATCCAGCCGAATGCCTCCGGCCCCGCGAACAGCAGGTTCAGGTAAAGGAGCAGGCTGGCCAGATAGGTGATGAGGCTGGCCACCGCCGGCAGCAGCCGCAGCCGGGTCACGCTGGCAGCGGCGCAGATGACAATCGCCAGGCCGAGTAGCTGCCAGTACCAGCCGTGACTGACGAACAACGGGGCAGCCGCGGCGACTGCCAGGACAGTGGCGATCGCCCCGGCCGGCAGCGCAGGCAGCCTGGTGGCGGTGCCCGCGGCCGCAGCCACGACGACAGCCCCGGCCCCGGCCCAGAACCAGCCGATGCCCTGGAGCAGCGGGTACAGCGAGACCGAGGCCAGGATGACGGCGGCGGCCGTGGTCAGCGTCAGCCGGTGGTTCATACCGCAGCGCCGGGCATGTCGCTGACGGTGGCAGGCCGCGAGGCGATGTCCGTCCCGGCCACCCGCCGCCACGCTGTCGCGAGCGGCATTCCGGCGTCCACGGTGATGACGCGCCAGCCTGCTGCGCTCAGGATGGCAGTGGCCTGGCTGGTCTCGGCATGGGCGGCCGTCCTGCTGGCCGCGTCATTGGCGGCCCGCCGCTGGCCGCCCGGCTGCTCGCCCGCATGGTCCGGCTGGCCTGTCCCGTCCAGTTCCCGGCCCGGCCCGGGCTGGGCCGCCGGGTCCTCCGCCCTGCCGCCCGGGGCGCTCCACGTGGACACCGCGAGGAGCAGCGCGATCGCCGGGCCGCCGTCCCGGCGGCTGGTGGCGAGTTGCCGCGCGGTCACGGCGGACAGCCGGCCAGCGACCACGATGAGCAGCCCGCCGCCGCTTGCCCTGATGGCGGCAAGGCCGCCGGACAGGTCAACGCCGCGCGATGTCTTCACGACTGCGAGGGAGTCGAGCAGCACGTCCTCGAACATGCCCGCGGCGGTGACCGCGCCGGCGTCGGTAATGAGCTGGCCGTCCATGCCCGCCCGGCCGACGTGCACGCCGATCGACGCGGCGGCGCTGACAGCGAATTCGAAGGATGAGGCCACCCCGCTCCCGGCATGCGCGCTCCGCCGCGTATCCAGCAGCAGCACCGCGCGGTTCCGCCATCGCTGCTCCTCGCGCCTGACCATCAGCTCGCCGTACCGCGCCGTGGACCGCCAGTGCACCCGGCGCAGCTCGTCCCCGTCCCGGTAGGCACGCGGGACCACGTCGTCCTCCCCGGCAGCCACCGCGGCGCGGGCCCTGCCGTCGCCTTCGCCCACCCAGGTGGCGCCGATCATGGTCCGGGCCAGCGGCACGACCCTGGGGGTGACGACCAGCGTGGTGGTCGTGGCGAAAGAGCGCCCCAGCTCAACCAGGCCGAACGTGTCCGCGATCCGCACGTCGAGCGGGCCGATGGCGAACTTGCCCCGCAGGTCTGAGCGCAGCGGGTAGCTCAGCTCGCGGATCCCGCCCCGTTCCACCCCGTCCAGGACATATCGCGGGCGGGTGCCCAGCGCGTAAGGTATCGCGTCCTCGGCGAGCAGCAGGCCGGTGGGCAGTCGCGAGACGTTCTCCAGCCGGACTGTCACGCGAGTGGTATGGCCGGCCGGCACCCGGGCAGGGCTGACCTGCCGGACGCAGCTGAGCCGGTACCTGGCCCGGCCGGCCGCAAGCGCGGACAGCAGCGGGAGGACGAAGAGCAGCGCACCGACGCTGACCAGATCACGCTCGCCGAGGGCAAGGCCCGCGACGGCAGCGGCGAACCCGGCGGCCAGGAATGACGTGCCGCGCGTCGTGAATCCCGCGAGCAATGACCGCATCTTGGCCTTTCCTTCCGCCCTGCCCGTCCAATCTATGACGTCGCGCTGACCTGGGCCACCGCCCGCCGGCGCGCGGTGCCGCCCGCTACTTGAGCGGCAGCGGCAGCCGCTCGATGAGCCTCGCCAGGACTCGCTCGGGAAGCTCGCGTTCCACCATCGCCTCAGGGGTGGGCAGCAGCCGGTGGGCAAGCACCGGCCCGGCGAGCGTCTGGACATCGTCGGGGATGACGAAATCCCTGCCGTCCAGCGCGGCGTAGGCCCGGCTGGCGCGCAGCAGGTGCAAGGTAGCGCGCGGGGAAGCGCCGAGCCTGAGCTCGGGGGAGGACCGCGTCGCGCCGACCAGGCCGACGAGGTACTGCCTTATCGGCAGTGCCACGTGCACGGCGCGGACGGCCGTGATCAGATCGCGGATGTCCGTCGCATGAGCGGCCGGCTGCAGGCTGTCAAGTGGCGATGACGATCCGTGCGTGCCGAGCATCTCCAGTTCCGACCCCCTGTCCGGGTACCCGATGGAGATGCGCGCGGTGAAGCGGTCTCGCTGCGCTTCGGGCAGCGGGTACGTGCCCTCCATCTCGACCGGATTCTGGGTGGCGATGACCATGAAGGGGAGTTCCAGCGGATAGGTGGACCCATCCACCGTGACCTGGCGTTCCTCCATGCATTCCAGCAACGCGGACTGAGTCTTCGGGGAGGCCCGGTTAATCTCGTCGCCGATCACGATGTTGGCGAAGATCGGCCCGGGCTTGAACTCGAATTCCCTGAGTTCCCGATTGAAGGCGCTGACGCCGGTCAGGTCGCTCGGCAGCAGGTCGGGGGTGAACTGCACGCGCCGGATAGAGCAGTCGATCGACCGTGCGAGGGCCTTGGCGAGCAGGGTCTTCCCGACGCCGGGAACATCCTCGATCAGCACATGCCCCTCGGCCAGCAGGACCGTGAGGGCCAGCCGGATTGCCTCCGGCTTGCCCTCGATCACGGTCTCGACCGCGGCGCTGATCTGGCGGGCTACCCCTACCAGGTCGTCGAGGGTCCGGTCCGCCCGGCCCGTCTCAAGTACCACATGTCCTCCTCGCGTCACCTGCGGCGCGATAGTCGAGTCAGCCATGCCTGGTAGCTCCCAGCTGATGTCGGGACCATGCGTTCAGACAGTACGTCGTGAAATAGGCGCGCGCGATGCCGCTTCGGTATCGGGGGGGTAACGAGGCAGGCGCGGCCAGCGCGCGGCCGGCCGCTCCCGGTCCGCGCTGGCCGCCGCGATGCGCTCGCCGGGGCCCGCGATGCGCAGGAGTCGCCGCCGGCCTGACCGGCAGCCGGGACACGGGTCTTGCGATCCGCGCTCCACTTCACTCCACCCCTCCTGACCTTGTAACTCCCGGGGCGGGTGACCGGTTCATCCGGTGTGCGCCGTTGACGGTGGGGGATTGTGGAGTACAGTGGTGGACCGTGGGGCTGGCATGCTCCGCAGCGCACCGCAGGTGGGGAAATGAGGAGGTGAGTGCCGGTGTTCCTCGGCACTCACACGCCTCGGCTGGACGACAAGGGCCGGCTGTTCCTGCCGGCTAAGTACCGTGAGGAACTCGCCGCCGGGCTGGTGCTGACCAAGGGCCAGGAGCGCTGCCTGTACGTCTTCCCCGAACCGGAATTCGGCCGCATCACCGAGGCGCTGCGCAGCGCTCCCGTGACCGCCAAGGCCGTACGTGACTACAGCCGGGTCTTCTTCGCCAGCGCGTCCGACGAGATTCCGGATAAGCAAGGCCGGATCACTATCCCGCCCAGTTTGCGGGATTACGCGGCTTTGCAGCGCGACTGCGTCGTGATCGGCGCTAACACCCGCCTGGAGATCTGGGATGCCGCGGCCTGGAACACCTACCTGGAGCGACAGGAGGACGCCTTCTCCGACGCGTCCGAGGAGGTGCTGCCCGGAATTCTCTGAGGGCGCCTGATCCCAGGCGCCGGTGCCCGGCGAGGTCTCCACCCGCGCTGGCGGCCAGGCCGGCTGACGCCACTTCCCCGGCGCCAGGCGGCCAACGGACTATCAGCGCATCGCGCGGATGGGGACCTGGCCGGGCACCGGATGGCAGTTGCCGGCTTCCGCAGCTCGCGGCGGCCGCTGGCTAGGAAGCGAGGGGGCTCCATGGGCACCGCGGAAACCGGGCACCGGCCGGTCATGACCGACCGCGTGCTTGCCCTGCTGGCTCCCGCGCTCGAGCCTCCGGGCGCGATCCTGCTGGACGCGACACTGGGCCGGGCCGGCCACGCCAGCGCGCTGCTCAGCGAGCACCCCGGACTCACGCTGATCGGCGTGGACACCGACGACACCGCGATTGAGGCATCGCGCCTCCTGCTCGCCCCGTACCGGGACCGGGTCACCCTCGTGCACGCCGTCTACGACGAGATCCCGGCAATACTGGCCCGGCTCGGCCGGCCCAGCGTGCACGGCGTCCTGTTCGACCTCGGGGTGTCCTCGCCCCAGCTTGATGATCCCGGGCGCGGCTTCGCCTATTCCTACGACGCCCCGCTGGACATGCGCATGGACCGGACAGGGCCGCTCACCGCCGCGGACGTCGTCAACACCTACTCCGCCGCCAGGCTAGCCCGCGTGCTGCGCGAGTACGGGGAGGAACGCTTCGCGCGCCGGATCGCCGACGCGGTCGTGCGAGCACGCTCCCAGGCCCCGTTCACCTCCACCATGCGGCTGGGCGAGCTCGTCCGTGACTCCATCCCGGCGCCGGCCAGGCGGCATGGCGGCCACCCTGCCAAGCGCACGTTCCAGGCCCTGCGGATTGAGGTGAACGGCGAGCTCGAGGCGCTGCGGCGGGCACTGCCGGCGGCTATGGACGTCGTGGCCGTGGGCGGGCGGATCGTGGTCCTCGCGTACCACTCGCTTGAAGACCGGCTGGTCAAGAGGGCGTTCGCGGAACGCGCGTCGGACACGACGCCGCGCGGTCTGCCGGTGTCGCTGCCCGGCAGCAGGCCGCGGTTCCAGCTTCTCACCAAAGGCGCCGAGCGCCCGGCGGCGGAAGAGGTCGCCAGCAATCCGCGCGCGGCCTCGGCGCGGCTACGGGCCGCCGCGCGGATAAGGGCCGCGGCATGAACGCGGGCCGCGGCGTGGACTCAGGATGCGAGGTCAGTGACCGGGTCAGGTGCGACGGGCCTGTCCTGCGGAGAGCAGGCCAGGCAACAGGGAGGACGGGCGCAGCCGCATGAATACCGAGGTAAGCACACGCAGGCGAGCACAGCGCCAGGAATCGTCCGGCCGCCAGGCGGCGCCGGATACCGTCCGCCCGCCCGCTCGCCTTCCCGGCGCCGGACGGCCCGGCGCGCGCCCGGCAGGAACGCGTCAGGCCGGGCGCAGCCAGCCCGGCGTACGCGATCAGGCCACCGGCCGGCCGGCCGGCCGCGGCCTGCCCGATGCCCGCCCCGGCGGAGCGCGGTTCCAGGCCGCGCGGCACGTCCCGCGGACCCGGTTTATCCTGCTCGTGCTCGGCATGCTCGGCGGCGGGCTGGTCTGCCTGCTGGTGATCAACACGACGCTGGCCACCGCATCGTTCCGTATTGACGCACTGCAGCGGGGTAATGCTGCTCTCACCCTGCGGGAGCAGACGCTGCAGCAGCAGGTGGCTACCGAGGAGTCCCCGTCCTGGCTTGAGCGGCGGGCGCTGAAGCTGGGCATGCGCACCCAGCCGCTGCTGAATGTTCTCAACCTGCGCACCGGCCGCGTCTACCGGCAGCCGGCCAGCATGCCGGGCATACCCAATGTGCCCGGATATGCTCCGTGACGGCCCGTAACCGGGATCGCAGCGGCGATGGCGGCCCGCGGCCGCGGGCCGGGAGCCGGCCGGGGGCGGCCGGGGGCCCGCGGAGCCCCGGCAGGTCACCAGGCCCGGGTGCGAGCAGGCTCGGCCGCGAGGGCGACCGGCGATCGGAGGGCGGCCGGCGGGCACCGGGTACTCAGCGGCCCGGCGCCCGGGGTCCTGAG